>MDTD01150144.1_pt1 | contig 21124 bp, 20 predicted proteins | sample 811221 | NCBI WGS metagenome assembly MDTD01 (sample SAMN05326646, study PRJNA326480) | marine metagenome | isolation source: seawater | place: Pacific Ocean: South West | collected 2011
CGGGCGGCGGTTCGACGGCCTCGAACGCCGTCCTGAAGGACGGTGAGGCCGGCCTTCAGGGCGGTGGACATGATCCGAACAAGAACGGCTTCACCCTCCAGGCCGCCGAACTGGCGATCTCGGGGGCGGTCGATCCCTATTTCGACGCTCGCGCCACCATGGTCTTCCTGCTCGACCAGGATGGGGAGAGCGTGGTCGAACTGGAAGAAGCCTGGGCGCAGACCCGCAATCTGCCGGCCGGGCTTCAGGTGCGGGCCGGCCACTACTACACCGAGTTCGGCCGCATCAACCCGATGCACCTTCACGCCCAGGACTTCGCCGACCAGCCCTTCATCATCACCCGGATGTTCGGCGGCGACGGTCAGCGGGCGCCGGGGGCCAGGGTCTCGTGGCTGGCGCCGCTGCCCTGGTACTCGGAGGTCATCGTCGGTGCGCAGAACTGCAACGGCGAGACCATGCCGAGCTTCTGCGGCGAGGACGAGGGCGTGGGCGGCTTCGGCAATGCGATCATCAAGTCGCGGAACTTCTCCGACGCCCTGACCTATTCCGGCCGCTGGCTGAACGGATTCGATTTCTCCGACACCGTCAGCGTGAACCTCGGCACCTCGGTCGCCTATGGGCCCAACCGCACCGGCCCGGACAACGACACGCTGATCGTCGGCGGCGACCTCTATGCGAAATGGCAGCCGGAACGGACGGAGGGCGGCTTTCCCTTCCTCGCCTGGCAGACCGAGGTTCTCTACCGGGACTACGAAGCCGGGTTCGGCATCGACCGGACCACTCTGCATGACTGGGGTCTTTATACCCAGGCGGTCTGGGGCTTCCGGCCGGGTTGGGCGACGGGATTGCGGTTCGGCTACGGCGACGGCACGGGCGGCACTCCTGCCGAGCCGCTCGAAGGCGACCTGAACCGCGCGAAGCGCTACCGCATCTCGCCGAACATCACCTGGTACCCGACCGAGTTCAGCAAGATCCGGCTTCAGTACAACCACGACTGGTCGGAGGGCCTGCCGGGAGCCGGCGTCAACGCCGACATCACCGATCCGGCGGCCGCGTCGCCGCACGGTTCGCACACCGCCGACAGCATCTGGCTGCAGCTCGGCATCGCCCTGGGCGCCCATGGCGCGCATTCGTTCTGATCGGGGAGGACCATGAAGCGTTTCCTGTTTTTCCTGTCCCTGGCGTGGATCGCGGCGGCCTCGGCCGCCGCGGCCCAGGTCCGGGTCGTCACGACCACGACCGATTCCGCGTCGATCGTCCAAGCCGTGGGCGGGTCGGAGGTGGTTGTGGAGAGCTTGACCCGTGGCAGCAGCGACCCGCATTTCGCCCAGGCCAAGCCGAGCATGATTCGTCAGGCCTATGACGCGGATCTGCTGGTCCTGATCGGTGCCGACCTGGAGATCGGCTGGTTGCCGGCCGTTTTGCAGTCGGCGCGGAATCCGGACATTCTGCCGGGACAGCCTGGCCATCTGGACCTGTCGACCTTCGTCCGCCGCCTGGAGATGCCGACCGGCCCCGTCACTCGCGCCATGGGGCATGTCCATGCCAAGGGCAATCCGCATTTCTGGCTCGACCCGCGCAACGGTGTCGTCATCGCCCGTGCGATCGCGTCCCGCCTGGCGGCGATCGATCCCGAGCACGCGGAGACCTATAAGGCCAACGCCAAAGCCTTCGCGGCGACGATCGACGAACGGATGGCGGCTTGGCGGGAGGCCATGGCGCCGCTCGCAGGCCGAAAGGTCGTGACCAAGCACAAGTCGCTGGTCTATCTGGCCGATGCGTTCGGGTTCTCCGTCGTTACCGAGATCGAGCCGATGCCCGGGGTGGAACCCAGCGCGGCTCAGCTCAAGTCGCTGGTGGCGACGATCGAGAGCGAAAACGTGGCCGCCATCCTGGTCGAGCCGCTCTACGATCTGCGCCCGGCGGAGTTTCTGTCCCAGGAAACCGGCGTGCCCCTGGCCGTCGTCCCGCAGTCGGTCGGTGCGCTCGACGGGGTCGACGACTATGTCGGCCTGTTCGAGCGCATCGTCGCCGAAATCCGCAAGGCGGGGATCATTTGATCCGGCGGGAAGCAGCGGCCGGAGACAGGCTGATCGCCGTCTCCGGCCTTCGGGCGGGTTTCGGCCGGCCGGTCGTGGGCCCTCTCGATTTCACCGTCGATCGCGGTGAAGTCGTCGGTCTCCGCGGCCCCAACGGCGCCGGCAAGACGACCGTCATCGAGGCGCTGATCGGCGAGGCCGGGCTGTTCGGCGGCACGATCGAGCGGCCCGAGAGAGTGGCGATCGCCTATCAGAGGCAGCGTCTTCCCGATGTTTCGGGACTGCCGATCGCGGGCACCGACATCGTCCGCGTCATGGGCGTGCGTCCGGATGACCTGCCGGTTCCGGTGCGGGGCCGGCTCGACATCCGCGTCGACCGGCTGAGCCTCGGCCAGCGGCAATTGCTGTTCGTCGGCGTCGCCCTGGCGGCGCCGGCGGCGCTCGTTATCCTCGACGAGCCGACCAATAACCTCGACCCGGAAGCGGTCGCCGAAGTCGTTGCCGCTATCAAGGACGGTCCGAAGGAGCGCGGAATTCTTCTGGTCAGCCATGACTCCCGGTTCGTCGAGACCGTCTGCACCCACACCGTGGAGGTCCGGCCGTAATGGGCGTCTTTCTCGATCCCCTGTTCCGCACCCAGCTCGTGACCGGTCTGCTGATCGTCCTCTTCGTGCCCCTGCTGGGCCCCTATCTACGGATGCGGGGCGAATGGCTCGCGGCCCTGGGCTATTGCCATGTCGCAGCCGCCGGAGCGGTGTTCGCCGTCCTCATCCCCGGTGTGCCGCCGATGCTGACCGCGGCCGGCTCCGCTGCGGCGATGGCGGCGGGAAAGAGCAGGTTTCCGCGCGCCGGCAACGATATCTATGGCTTGGCCATCCTTCTCGCCTGGTCGGCGATGATCCTGGTCATGGCCAACAGCCCGTTCGGCCGGATGATCGGCGAAAGCCTGATCGACGGGCAGCTCTACTTCGCCAACCTCGGGCATCTGATCATCGCGGCGATGCTCGCGGTCGCGGTCCTGGCGGCGCTCTACGCGCTTTCCGACACCCTGCTCCGGGATCACCTGTTCCCCGGCCAGCAGAAGGCCAACCGTCAGCCGATCGCCCGCCATCACCTCATGTTCGACGTCCTGACCGCACTGGCACTGGGCCTGGCGGCGAGTGCCATGGGAATCATGGCGGCCTTCGCCCTGGTGTTTCTGCCGGCGTGGCTCTCGTTCGAGTTCGCCCGGTCCTGGCGGCAGGGAATCGTCATCACCTCGGCCATCTCGCTCGTGGGCTATCTCGTCGCCTTCTGGCTGGCGATGGCGCTCGACCAGCCGTTCGGTCCCAGCTTCATCGCAGTCCTTCTGGCACTGATGCCGGCGGGCCTCGTCCATCGGCTGTGGCGCCGCCGAACGGCAGCCGAAGATCGCGGCAAAGCCCCTTGAGATGCCTTCACCCCAGAACCGCAGCCCCGCACGAACGTTCTAGAGACGGCGCATAGCCTTATTTCGGCCATCGATGGAAGGAGTTCGTACGATGGGTCGCGGTATTCTTCTCTGGCTGCTGGGTATTCCGATCCCCATCATCATCCTGGTCCTGCTGCTTACCTGAACAGGACCGGCGCCGGCTGGCCATGCTGTGCCAGCCGGCGGCCGAGCCCGCTCATTCAGCGGGCGCAGCTTCCTCCGTGGCACCATAGGGACGTGTCCAGCCGACGGCATGTTCCTCCCTCAGCGCGCGGACCAGCCCGATCATCATCAGAATGATGATCACCGAGAAGGGCAGGGCTGCCGTGATCGATGCCGTTTGCAGCGCGGTCAATCCGCCGGCAGCCAGAAGGACGGCGGCGACGACGCCTTCGCCCAGGCCCCAGAAGACACGATGCGCGACCGGCGGCTCGGCATCGCCGACCGAAAGGATGGTGTTGATCACCAGCGTGCCCGAGTCCGACGAGGTGATGAAGTAGGTGGCGATCAGCAGCGTCGCCACGAATGCGCCGACCGTGCCCATGAAGCCCACATCCATCTTCTCGAAGGTCGTGTAGAGGGCGATGGTCACGTCCTCGGAAACGGCCTCGCTGATGCCGCCGGGGCCGAACAGCTCGATATGGAGAGCGGTACCGCCGAATACCTCCAGCCAGATGAAGGCGAGGACCGCCGGTACCAGCAGGACGCCCAGGATGAACTCACGGATCGTGCGGCCGCGCGAGATGCGGGCGATGAACATGCCGACGAACGGCGCCCAGGCGATCCACCAGCCCCAATAGAAGGCCGTCCACCAGTTCTGCCAGTCGCTGTCCTGGTTGGTGGCTGTCCACAGGCTCAAGGGGATGACGTTCCAAAGATAGTCGCCCGTGTACTGCAGGAAGCCGTTCAGCAGGTAGCGGGTGGGGCCGAAAATCAGGAAGAACGCCAGGATCGCGATGGAGAGCCACAGGTTGAGCTCGGACAGGATCCTGACGCCCTTGCCGACACCGGATACGACCGAGGCGGTGGCGATGATCGAGATCACCGCGATCAGGCCCATCTGCATGGACAGCGAGATCGGGACGCCGAACAGATGGTTGAGGCCGGTGTTCATCTGCTGGACGCCGAGGCCGAGCGAGGTCGCGACGCCGAAAATGGTGCCGAACACGGCGAGCACGTCGGCGGCATGGCCGATTGGTCCGTAGATGCGTTCGCCGATGATCGGATAGAGGGCCGAGCGGATGGTGAGCGGCAGCTTCCGACGATAGGAGAAATAGGCGAGGGAGAGAGCGACCACGACGTAGATCGCCCAGGGGTGCAAACCCCAATGGAAGAAGGTGAGCCGCATCGCGACCTGTGCGGCGCGTGGCGTTCCCCCCTCGGTGATGAACGGGTTCGATTGGAAGTGATAGATCGGCTCGGCGATGCTCCAGAAGACGAGGCCGATCCCCATGCCAGCGCCGAACAGCATCGAGAACCAGGCGAAATAGCCGAACTCCGGCCGTTCGTCGTCCTCGCCCAGCCGGATCGATCCGAAGGGGCTGAACAGCAGCCAGATCACGAAGAACAGCAGGCCGGCGACGATGGCGATGTAGTACCACTTCATCGCGTAGAGGATGGCGTCCTTCACCGAGTCGAAGACCAGCGATGCGGTGTCGGTCATGAACGCCCCGAACAGGACGAAGATGACGACGACCGCCATCGAAATGATTGCGACGGTCGGGTTAAGGCCTTTGAGCCATCCTGATTGTGCCTGCATCGATGCCGATCCCTTCAGGTTCGCCCCTGTCCGCAACGCGGCGGTCAAGGCTTCGCGCGGCCCCTTCTTTGTTCCGGAATCGGTACGGCTCCGGATCGAGGGACTCGCCGGACAATGACGACATGGTAACTGTCACCACGCCGTCGCGGTTGCATCGCCCGCCGGACGATGCCGAGTGCGGTGCGCAGCCCCGACCGGGACCGCGCGCCTGTCTCACTCCAATGCGGGTACCACCCCGCAGGCAATGCGCGGGCCGCCGCCGCCCAGCACCTTCGGGGCGTCCGAATAGGTATCGCCGCCGCGATGGATCATCAGTGCCCGCCCTCTCACGTCCGCCAGGGTCAGGCGCGGCGCCAGAACCGGCATGGTCGCCGTGCCGTCGGCCGCGACGATCAGCGCCGGCAGGTCGCCACGATGGCCGTGGTGATATGGCCCCTCGTGGCTTTCGGTCGCGTCGGGATCGAAATGGCCGCCGGCATCGAGGCCGGGGATCATCTTTCCTTCCTTCTCCGCCGCCATGCAGCTTCCGTTCTCATGGACGTGGAATCCGTGCGCGCCGGGTTCGAGGTCGGAGAGGTTCGGCGTCAGCATCAGGCCGTACTCGCTGTCCGACAGATGGACGACCCCGATTTCCGCGCCGAGGTTGATCTGGGCGGTCTTTCGAATCGTTACCTCGACCTCCTCCTGGGCGGCCGCACCGAGCGACAGACAGCTCAATGCGATGCCGGCAAGAGCCGTGCGAGCAATCGAATTCTTCATGCCTTCCCTCTCTGAATGAACCGGTCGGCGCCCTTCGTTTCCTCAGCCGATGCGCCTATTCGCGGACGACGAGGACGGAGCAGCGGCTGTGGGTCACGACATGGGCGGCGTTGCTGCCCAGCAGATAGTCGCTGGCCCGCGGATTGTGCGAAGCGAGGAGGATCAGGTCGGCGCCCACTTCGTGCGCCGCGCGGCGGATCTGGCGGTGCACCGAACCATGCTTGATCGACGTCTGGACCGGAACGTCGTCGGTGCGGTAGCGGCCAACCACCTCTTCCAGCCATGCGCAGTAGTTGCGGTCGGTAACCCGCAGGTTGGGGTCGATCTCCGGCGCAACGGTCATCACATGGACGGTACCGCCAGCCATGCGGGCCTGCTCGATCGCGACCGGCAATGCCTTTCGCCACGAGGCCTCGAGGTGGAGATCGATGGGGACGAGGATCGTCTTGAACATCGGGTGCCTCCTTTCCGCGAAGCCAACCATAGCGGCATTGCCGGCGATTCGACAGGCGCGGCCGCAGAAAACGTCATGGAAGCGAAATAGGGCGGGATATGCTTGATAATGACTGACCGGTCATTCATATAGAAATCCATGTCAGCTGAGCGCCCCAACTCCACTCCTCGACGCCGTCGGGCCGAGGCCCGACCCGACGACATTCTCGACGCTGCCCTGACCGTATTTCGCCAGCGGGGTTTCGCGGCGGCGCGGGTGGAGGACATTGCCGCCCAGGCCGGATTGTCGAAAGGGGCGGTCTATCTCTACTTCGACTCGAAGCAGACGATGCTGAGAGCGCTGGTCGAACGCGCCGTCCAGCCCTTGGCCGAGCAGATTGCCGCTTTGGCCGATTCCTCGTCCGACAATGCGGAGAAGACGCTGCGCCGCGTGCTGCGCTTGGCTGGCCGTGCGCTCGACGAATCCGACATCTTCGCCGTGCCGCGGATCGTCGTTGCCGAGGCCGGGAACTTTCCCGATATAGCCCAGCTCTACCGCGAGAAGGTGATCGAGACGGGTCTCGGTGCGTTGAGCCGGCTGGTCGCCCGGGGCATTGCCGAAGGGGCGTTCAGGCCCGTGGACCCCCACCATGCGGCGCGATCGATCGTTGGCGCCGTTGTCCTCCACATGATCTGGGTTACGACCTTTGCTCGTTCCGATGATCCGGCGCTGCCTGCGTCGGAGGTCCTGGAAGATCATCTCGATCTGCTCTTGAACGGCCTCGTCCCGAGGCGGGAGGCATCATGAAACGGCTGTTGGTCCTGGCTGTGGTGCTCGCGCTCGCAGGGTGTGAGGAGCAGGAGCAGGGTGTCCTCCACGGATATGTCGAAGGCGAGTTTCTGCGCCTGGGGCCGCGTGATCCCGGCATCGTGACCACCCTCAAGGTCTCGGAGGGGGACGAGGTGAAACGCGGCGCGGCGCTGTTCGCTGTCGATGCGGAACGGGCGCGGCTCGCGGTCGACGAGGCGGAGGCTCAGTTGAAGGCGGCGAACGAGCGTGTCGATGACCTGCTTGCGGGCGGGCGGCCCGAAGAGGTGAAGGCGACCAGGGAGCAACTCGCTCAAGCCCGGGCCCAGGCCGAGCTCGCGCGGGAGACCTTCGCCCGCACTCGCTCCCTTGCCGAGAAGGGCTGGGTTTCCCAGCAGAAGGTCGACCAGGACGGGCGGTCGCTGGAGAGCGCCAACGCCAAGGTCGACGAGTTGGAGGCTCGTCTGGCGCTGGCCGCCCAGCCGGCGCGGAAGAACCAGATCGAGGCGGCGCGACGGGAATCCGACGCTGCCAAGGCGGCGCTCGGCCAAGCGTTACAGGCGTTGGCGGACCGCAGCGTCGCAGCACCGGCGGCCGGCAGAGTCGATCAGATCTACCTGCGTCCCGGCGAGTTCGCCAGCGCTGGTCAGCCGGTACTGTCCCTGTTGCCGCCGGATCGGGTGAAGGTCCGCTTCTTCATTCCCGAACCGGAACTCGGCCGGGTGCATGTCGGCGATGCGATCGCGGTGGCCTGCGACGCCTGCGCCGCCGGCCTGCAAGCGACCATCACCTTCATCAATTCCGAGGCGGAGTTCACGCCGCCGGTGATCTTCTCGTCCGAGGAGCGCGCCAAGCTCGTCTTCATGGCCGAGGCGAAGCTTCAGGGCGGCGCCCAGCTCAAGCCCGGCCAGCCGGTCGAGGCGCGGCTGCTGCCATGACGGACAACGCCGCGATCGAGGTTCGCGGCCTCACCAAGCGCTTTGGCGACAGGACGGCGGTCGACAATCTGTCGATGACCGTGCCCGAGGGCGTCATCTACGGCTTTCTCGGTCCCAATGGCTCCGGCAAGACCACGACCATCCGCATGATGTGCGGGCTCCTCACCGCCGACGGGGGCGATGGGCAAGCGCTGGGTTACGACATCAACCGTCAGGCGGGCGAGATCAAGGCGCGGGTCGGTTACATGACCCAGCGATTCTCGCTCTACGAGGACCTGAGGGTGCGCGAGAACCTGAATTTCGTCGCCCGCATGTATCGGGTCCGCGATCGACGCCGCCGGGTCGACGAGATCATGGAGGAGTACGGCCTCGCCGAACGGCGGAACCAACTCGCCGGCACTCTATCCGGCGGCTGGAAGCAGCGCATGGCTCTCGCCGCGGCAATGCTGCCGAAGCCCAAGCTGCTGCTGCTCGACGAACCCACCGCAGGTGTCGATCCCGCGGCGCGGCGCGACTTCTGGGACCGAATTCGCGACATGACCCAGCGGGGCATCACCGTGCTGGTCTCGACCCATTACATGGACGAGGCGATTCAGTGCGATCACATCGCCTTCATCCTCGACGGGCGCAAGTTGCTCGATTCGCCGGCCGCCGAGGTGGCGGAACGATCCGGGCTGGTAACCTGGCGGGCGACAGGCCATGGCCTCTCGGACCTCGCTCATGCGCTCGATGGGGTCGCGGGGATCGAGCAGGTAGCCCGGTTCGGCGACGCGCTCCATGTCTCCGGCCTCGATGAAGAGGCACTGGAGCGGGCAATCGCTCCCTACCGGGATCATGACGGCATCACCTGGGAGCGCCGCAAACCCGGCCTGGAGGAGGTGTTCATTCACCTGATCGAGAAGAACAGAGGCCGAAACGGCGAAGCCCGGAAAGACCAAGCGTGATGTTCGGCTTCTCCTTTTCCCGGACGCGCGCCGTCTTCGGCAAGGAGTTCATCCAGCTTCGCCGTGACCGGCTGACCTTTGGGATGATCATCGGTATTCCGCTGATGCAGCTCCTGCTGTTCGGCTATGCGATCAACAGCGACCCTCGCCATCTGCCAGCGGTGGTGCAGACCCGTGATCCCGGCGAGGTATCGCGGGCGATCACCGCTGCGATCGAGACCTCGACTTTCCTGGATTTCATCGGCGAGGTACAGAGCCCGACCGAAGCCGACCGTCTGCTTCGGACCGGGGAGGCCAACTTCGTCGTGGTGGTCCCGGAAGATTTCGAGGCCAAGCTCATCCGCGGCGAACGGCCACAAATCCTGATCGAGGCCGACGCCACCGACCCCGTCGCATCGGGCGGACCGATCGGGGCGATGCCGCAGATCGTCGAGTCCGGTTTGGCGCATGTGCTGAAAGGGCCGCTCAGCCAGCTTCAGCCGCGGCAGACGCCTTGGGAGATCGTCATCCACCGCCGCTACAACCCGGCCAACATCACCGCCTATAACGTCGTCCCCGGCCTGCTGGGCACAATCCTCACCATGACCATGGCCATGATGACGGCGATGGCCATCACCCGCGAGGTCGAGCGGGGAACGATGGAGGCTCTACTGTCGACGCCGGTCAAGCCGATCGAGGTGATGATCGGCAAGATCCTGCCCTATGTCGGGATCGGCTTCCTGCAGACGGCGATGCTGCTCGGTGCATCGAAGCTTCTGTTTCACATTCCGTTCGTGGGCAGCTTTCTGCCGCTGTCCGCCGGCGTGTCCCTGTTCATCCTCGTCAACCTGGCCCTGGGCTTTCTGATCTCGACGGTCGCCAGGACCCAGATGCAGGCGATGCAACTCGCCTTCTTCGTCTTCCTGCCGTCGATCCTGCTGTCCGGCTTCGTCTTTCCCTTCGCGGGCATGCCGGAAGTGGCGCAGTGGATCGGTTCCGCCCTGCCGACGACCCACTTCATCCGGCTGGTCCGCGAGGTGATCCTGAAAGGCGGATCGATGGAGGAGGTCATCCCCAACATCTGGCCGATGGCGATTCAGCTCGGCGTCATCACTCTCATCGCCATGAACCGGTACCGCCGCACCCTCGACTGAGGGTCAGCGAGCGGCTTCGCGCGCCGGTCAGTTCGGTCCGGAGTCGGCGATCAGCGAGCGATAGGCGTGCCAGGTGGCATGGCCGACCAGCGGCAGGGTGATGATCGACCCGACGTAAAGTGTTGCGACGCCGCAGACGGTCAGCAGCGCGATCAGCCAGGCCCACAGCATCATCGGCCAGAAGTTCCGGCGGACCGCTTCAATGCTTTTCGCCATTGCCGTCACGGCATCGGTCTCGTGGCGCATCAGCATCGGAACCGAGATCACGCTGACGGCGAAGGCCACGAAAGCGAGCACGGCGCCGACCGCAGTCCCCACCGCCAGGAACGACAATCCCTTGTAGGTAAACAGGAAGGCCGAGACGAGCTCGGGTACCGGCGGGGCCTCGATGCCGTAGAAAATGGCGAAGATCAGCATCGCCGTCCGGATCCAGGCAAGGAAGAACAGCGACAGCAGCGCGCCGACGAAGGCAAGCTGGGCCGGCGCCCTGGTGTAGACGAAAGTGACGTCGATCAGCCGCACCGGCTCGCCGGTTTCCAGCCGCCGGCTGGCCTCGTAGCACCCGACCGCGAGCATCGGGCCGACGAGCATGAAGCCGGCGATCAGGGGCGGCAGCAGATAGAGAAGATCGGCGTAAACCAGCCCGGCGGTGATGGTGACGCTGATCGCGAAGAACACGGTTCCGTAGGTCAGGCTGATCGTCGGGACACGCCACAGATCACGCCAGCCGGCAGCAAGCCAGATCCAAGGCTGCTCCAGCGAGACGTGGCGGATGGTAATCGGATCAGTCCGCAAATGGCCGTGGGTGTCTGCTTCGACGTCAGCCATCCCGTCCTCCCTGTTGTTGCTCTTCGTCGTCGAAGAGAATGCGATGGGCCGCCCCATCGAGATCGTCGTACTGCCCGGACTTGAGCGCCCACAGAAATGCAGCAAGGCCGAGAAGGCCGAGGAACAGGGCTGCCGGGATCAGGTAGACGAGAACATTCAACGGAGCGCCCTCTTGAAGTTCAGGCGGAGCGCGTTGCCGGTGACCGCGAGCGACGACGACGACATCGCCACGGCCGCGATCAAGGGGGTAATCAAGCCGGCCATCGCCAACGGAATGGCGATCGCATTGTAGAGCAGCGCCAGGCCGAAGTTCTGGAACACCAGTCGTTTCGACGACCGTGCCACCCGGATCGCTTCGACCACGGGCGCGAGCTTGTCGCCCTGAAAGACCAGGTCGGCGGCCGTGCGGCTGACGTCCGCGGCGCTGGACGGCGACATCGAGACGAAGGCGGCGCCGAGCGCCGGGGCATCGTTGAGGCCGTCGCCGATCATCAGCACATGGCGGCCTTCGGCCTGCATGGCATCGAGCGCCCCGACTTTGTCGCGAGGGGTGAGTTCCGCCCGCCAGTCGTCGATCGAGACCTTGGCCGCAACCGCCTCAACCACCGACGGCCGGTCGCCCGACAGCAGAACGACACGATGGCCGCGCGCGTGGAACCAGCCGACGACCTCAGCCGCATCGGCGCGGAGGCGATCGGTGAACGTGAACCGGACAGGCGTGCCGCCCGGACGGCTGAGCCAGAGCTCGGGCCCGGAATGTCCGGTTCCCGTCTCGGATTCGCAGCCGCACCACAGCCGGTTGCCAAGCCGGACCTCGCCGGCCTCGGTTTCGGCGCGGAGGCCCATGCCCGGTTCTTCGTGCACGCCTGCCAGGGCCGGTACGTCGGGCGCAGCGCGGGTAAGCGCGCGGGCGAGGGGATGACGGCTCGCCATGGCCAGGGAGGCCGCGAGGGCCAGATCCTCGGGGGCGACCGCCTCAGGCGCGACCAGTTCCGGTCGACCCAGGGTCAGCGTTCCGGTCTTGTCGAAGACGACGGTGTCGAAGCCGGCCAGCCTCTCCAGCCCGTCGGCGGACTTCAGCAGAACACCCAGCTTCAGCAGCCGGCCGCTGGCCACCACCTGCACGGCCGGCACCGCGAGGCCGAGCGCACAGGGACAGGTGATGATCAGGACGGCGATCGCGTTCATCAACGCGACCTGCCAGTCGGCGCCGCCGATCACCAGCCAGCCGAGGAAGGTCACGGCGGCCAGGATATGGACGGCCGGCGCGTAGACGGCGGCGACACGGTCGGCGATGCGGACATAGCGGGCGCGGCCCTGCTCTGCCGCCTCCATCAGCCGGACGATATCGGCGAGGAGAGTCCCTTCGCCGGCGGCGGTCACCCGGATATCGAGCGGCGCACCGAGATTGAGGGTTCCGGCATGGACAAGTGCGCCGGCAGAGACGGCTTTGGGCAGGCTTTCCCCGGTGACGAGACTGGTGTCGATATCCGAACGGCCGGCGATGATGGTGCCGTCGACCGGAATCCGTTCTCCCGCGGCGACCGCGACCGTCATGCCCGGCTCAACGTTGGCGACGGGCACCGCCCTCTGTCGGCCGGTCTCGTCGACCACCGTCGCCGCAGTCGCGCCCAGCACCATAAGTTGCTCGGCCGCCGAACGCGCTTTGCCACGGGCGCGACGGTCCAGGTAGCGGCCGATCAGCAGGAAGAACAGCAGCGTTACCGACGCGTCGAAATAGGCGTGAACACCGCTGTTCATGGTCTCGTAGAGACTCATGCCGGCCGCGAGGATGACCGCCAGTGAAATCGGCACATCCATGTTGAGGCGGCCTGTCGACAGCGCGCCGGCGGCGGAGCGGAAGAACGGCCGGCCGGCATAGGCAACGGCGGGCAAGGCGATCAGCGCCGAGATCCAGTGCAGGAAGTCGCGCGTGACCGTGCTCATGTCCGCGCCCCAGGCACCCGCCCAGACCGACACCGACAGCAGCATGACGTTGGCAGCGGCGAAGCCGGCGACTGCCATCGCCCGGAGGAGCTTCTTGTCCTCGTCGTCGGCCGCGCTGGCGAGGGCGGCCGGATCGAACGGAACCAGGCGGTAGCCCTGGGCGGCGACCCGAGCGACCAGGTCGGCGGCCTGCGCTGCGCCGGTCTGCCAGCGCAGGAACAGACGGCGGGTGGTGAGGTTTACCCGCGCCTCGACCACACCCGGAACGGGCGTGAGCGTGCTTTCGATCTGCCGCACGCAGTTGGCGCAGTGCAGATTCTCGATCATGAGGTGGAGCGACGCGGTCCCGTCGTCCGCCGTCCGCACATAGGCGGTGGGGTCGACGGCGGGGCCTTCGTCGTGGGCTGGCTTGCTGTCGAAGCCGTGGACGGCGACGTCGGCCATATCAGTCGATCCAAAGCCTTTCTTTGACGCGGAAGCGATCGCCGCCCTGCCGCGCGGCCAGGAGGTCCAGATCCCATTGGCCTTTAAGCGGCAGGTCGAGGCCCGTTGCGTAGCGTCCGTCGCCGACGAAAGTGAGCTCGATGGTCTGGTCCGAGCCTTCGCTGGTCGGACGGATCAGGCTGCCTGAAACCGTCAGGTCGTCGAGCGGCCGGCCTTCGGCATCCCGCATCACCACGGTCAGGGTCTTGGCAGTGTCCTCGCCGACGCTGACGTCCACCTTCCATCCCAGGGCGTTCTGAGCCTCGGCGGCAGCCAGGGTCTCGTTGTAGTGCAGGCCTTCGAGGTAGGAATGGTCGGAGGTGAGCCCGGTCCAGCTTTCGCCGGCGAAATAGACCAGCGCACCGTTGGCGGCCATCACCACGCCGAAGAAGGTCAGCAGACCGAACAGCACATGGCGGCCTTTGATGACCGGGCGGGCCTCGGCACTACTCATCGGCGTGGCCCCTTGAAGGAAGTCTCGTTCTCCACCTCGTCGCCCGTCGCCTTGTCGGTGATGACGAACTCCACATCCTTCGATCCATGATGAATCGTACCTTGCGGGACCGCGACGAAAATCCTGAAGCTTCCGACGCTGTCGGGGCCGACGGTCAGCGCAGACACGTCCTCCGCACCGACCACGGTGTAGGTCGGATTCTCCAACCCTTCGACGGTCAGGCCGAACGTTCGGGTCTCATGGGCCATGTTGAGGATCTTCACCGTGTAGCCGTTGCGGATGCTGCCGTCGGACAAGGTGACGAACAACGGATTGCGGTCGCGGAGCACGTTGAGTTCGAGGTCGGAACGGGTGGCGAGCAGATACAGCATGACGCTGCCGATCACCGCGATCAGCGACGCATAGAGGATAGTGCGCGGTCGGAGGATATGGCCGATCGGCTTCTTGCCCTCGGCCCGGCGTTCCATGTTGGTGATGGTGTCGTAGGCGATGAGGCCGCGGGGCAGGCCGACCTTGTCCATGACGCCGTCACATGCGTCGATGCACAGGGCGCATGAAATGCATTCGAGCTGCATGCCATCGCGGATGTCGATGCCCATCGGGCAGACCGCGACGCACTGGTTGCAGTCGACGCAATGGCCGCGGCCCTCCCAGCTCTCGCCCTTCTTGTGCGCGCCGCGCGGCTCGCCGCGGTCGGCGTGATAGGTGACGATCAGCGAATCCTCGTCGATCATCGCCGACTGGATGCGCGGCCAGGGGCACATGTAAGTGCACACCTGCTCGCGGGCGAAACCGCCCAGCAGATAGGTCGTCCCGGTCAGGATGCCGATGGTGATATAGGCGATGGCGGGTGCGTCGAAGCGCAGCAGTTCCCCGGCCAGCGTCGGGGCATCGGCGAAATAGAATACCCAGGCACCCCCGGTACAGAGCGCGATCAGCAGCCAGATCGCGTGCTTCTCGGCACGTTTCCGGAGTTTCGACATAGAGAAGGGCGCGCGGTCCAGCTTGATGCGGGCATTCCGGTCGCCTTCGATCATCCGCTCGACGGCGATGAACAGGTCCGTCCACACCGTCTGCGGGCAGGTGTAGCCGCACCAGACTCGGCCGGCGACGCTCGTGATGAGGAACAGGGACAATGCCGCCAGGATCAGCAGTCCGGTGACGTAGTAGAACTCCTGCGGCCAGATCTCGATGAAGAAGAAGTAGAACTTGCGCGCCGGCATATCGATCAGGATTGCCTGATCGGGTGCGTCCGGGCCGCGGTCCCACCGCAGCCACGGTGCCAGATAGTAGATGGCCAGCGTCACGGCCATGACGATCCACTTTATGCGGCGGAAGGTGCCTTCCGCCCTCTTGGGATGGATCTTCTCGCGCTTCTGGTAGAGCGACCGCCATTCCTTCTTGTTGACGGGCTCTACTTCACTGCGTTCGACAACGTCCCCCAGCGCTCCGGAGGCCGCGGCGTCGGGCGACTCCATGGGGCCTCCGGGCGCAGGATGTTGCACGTTCAAATGTCTACTCTCCGCCACCCAGAGAGTGGACGTATACGGCGAGCTGCTTCACGGTCTCCGACTCGAGCCGCGGCGCCCAGGCCGGCATCACGCCAGACCGGCCGTGGGTGATCGAGTTGACGATGTCGGCGCGGGTTCCGCCATAAAGCCAGATCGCGTCGGTGAGATTGGGAGCGCCCAGATCGTGAGAGCCCTTGGCGTCTTCCTGGTGGCAGGCGACGCACTGCTCGGCGAAGACCTGTCCGCCCCGCTCCACCGCGTCCGCGGGCTCCTCGCTTCCTGAAAGGCTCTGCACATACGTCGCCACGTCGTTCACCTGGCTGCGATCGAGAATCCCGTCATCGAGAAAGGCCGGCATGATGTTCTGCCGTGTGTCCGGGTGATCCGACCGAACGCCGAACCGGATCGTCTGGTAGATGGCGTCGACGTCGCCGCCCCACAACCAGTTGTCGTCGTTCAAGTTCGGGTAACCGGGGCCGCCTTGGGCGCCCGAACCGTGGCACTGCGAGCAGTTCACGGCGAAGGCGGACCGGCCGCCGGCCAGCGAGAACTCCAGCAGTTCCGGATCGCTGTTGATCTCGGAGACGCTGGCGTCGCGGATGCGGTCGAGATAGACCGACTGGGCCGCGCGGGCCGCTTCGACCTTCTCGGCAAAGGCACCCCGGTTGGAGTAACCGAGCAGGCCCTTGGTGTAGCCGGTGATTCCCGGCCAGGCCGGCATCAGGATCCAGTAGACGACGGCCCACAGGATGCTGGCGTAGAAGACCCACAGCCACCAGCGCGGCAGTGGATTGTCCAGTTCCCTGATGCCATCCCACTCGTGACCCGTGGTCTCAACGCCGGTCACGGTATCGGTTTTGCGATCGCGAGCCACGGCTCACCTCTTCTTCGTATCGTCGGGGTTGTCCGAGTCTTCCAAGGGCATGCGGGCGGCCTCCTCGAACTTCTTCTTGTTCTTCGGCCATAGCGCATAGACCAGCACGCCGAGGAACAGGACGACGAGGAACACCAACCCCCATGTCTGGGCGAAATGGGAAACGGCGTGATAGTCCATGGCCGTGACCTAACGCAGGTTCTCGCCTTCGGCCTCGAAGGCGCTGAAGTCGACCAGCGTCCCCAGCATCTGCAGGTAGGCGATCACGGCGTCGAGCTCGGAGATCATCTCCGGGTTGCCGTCGAAGTCCCGCACCTGGGCCTTGGGATAGCGCGCGAGCAGCGCATCCGGATCACCCGCATCGGGGTTGGCCTGGGTGTTGAAATCGGCCACGGCGTTCTCGATCATCTCTTCGCTGTAGGGCACGCCCACCGCGACGTTGGCCTTCAGATGCTCGGCGATATCCGCCCCTTCGATCGGCCGCTCGGCGAGGAACGGGTAGCCCGGCATGACCGATTCCGGGACAACGCTTCTCGGATCGGTCAAATGGGCGACGTGCCATTCGTCCGAGTAGCGGCCGCCGACCCTGGCCAGATCAGGCCCTGTGCGCTTGGAACCCCATTGGAAGGGATGGTCGTACATGCTCTCGGCTGCGAGGCTGAAATGCCCGTACCGCTCAGCCTCGTCGCGCATGGGCCGCACCATCTGGCTGTGACAGGTGTAGCAGCCCTCGCGGACATAGATGTTGCGCCCGGTCAGTTCGAGCGGGGTGTAGGGGCGCATGCCCTCCACCTCCTCGATCGTGCTGTCCAGGTAGAACAGCGGTGAGATCTCCACCAGCCCGCCGATCGACACGGTGATCAGGATACCGATCAGCAGGACGATCGAGTTCTTCTCGAAGCGGGCGTGGCCTTCCCAGATCTTGTTCGACAATGCCATCGGTCGCTCCTTCAGGCGCGGGCGAGGGACGGGGCGCCGGCGACGTGCTCGGTCCGGAGCTCGCCGCGGATCGTCCGCCACAGATTGTAGGCCATCACCAGGGCGCCGATGACGAACAGCAGGCCGCCCAAGGCGCGGATGATGTAGAAGGGATGCATCGCCTCCACGGTCTCGACGAACGAGTATTCGAGGAAGCCGAGGCTGTCATAGGCGCGCCACATCAGCCCCTGCAGGATGCCCGACACCCACATCGACGTGATGTAGAGGACGATCCCGATCGACGCGATCCAGAAGTGCAGGCTGACCAGCCGGAGCGAGTAGAGCCGCTCGCGATTCCACAGCACCGGCACGAGGTGATAGAGCGCGCCGAAGCTGATGAAGCCGACCCAGCCCAGGGCGCCCGAATGCACGTGGCCGATGGTCCAGTCGGTGTAGTGGCTCAAGGAATTGACCGACTTGATAGACATGAGCGGGCCTTCGAAGGTGCTCATTCCGTAGAAGGCGACCGACACCACCATCAGGCGCAGAACCGGATCGGTGCGGAGCTTGTCCCACGCGCCCGACAGCGTCATCAGGCCGTTGATCATGCCGCCCCAGGAGGGCATCCACAGCATGATCGAGAAGGTCATGCCCAGCGTCTGCGCCCAGTCCGGCAGCGCCGTGTAGTGCAGGTGATGGGGACCCGCCCAGATGTAGAGGAAGATCAGCGCCCAGAAGTGCACGATCGAGAGGCGGTAGGAGTAGACCGGCCGCTCGGCGCGCTTGGGGATGTAGTAGTACATCATCGCCAGGAAGCCGGCGGTGAGGAAGAACCCGACCGCGTTATGGCCGTACCACCACTGGGTCAGCGCGTCCTGAACGCCCGCGAACAGCGAATAGCTCTTGGTCCCGAAGAAGGAGACCGGCACCGCCAGGTTGTTGACGACGTGCAGCATCGCGATCGTGACGATGAACGCCAGATAGAACCAGTTGGCGACGTAGATATGCGGTTCCTTGCGGCGCGCGAGGGTGCCGAGGAAGACCAGCAGGTAGACGACCCAGACGAGGGTGAGCCACAGGTCGACGTACCATTCCGGCTCGGCATACTCGCGCGACTGGGTGATGCCGAAGATGTAGCCGGTGGCGGCCAGGACGATGAAGAGCTGGTAGCCCCAGAACACGAACCAGGGAGCGAAACCGCCGGCCAGCCGCGCGCGGGTGGTGCGTTGCACGACGTGGAAAGACGTCGCGATCAGCACGTTACCGCCGAATGCGAAGATCACCGCCGAGGTGTGCAGGGGGCGCAGCCGCCCGAACGTCGTCCATGGCAGGTCGAGGTTGAGGACGGGAAAGGCCAGTTGGAGGGCGACGACCAGCCCGGCAAGAAAGCCGGCGATTCCCCAGATCACGGCGGCGATCACGCCGGCCCGGACCACGCCATCCATATAGCCCTGGTCCGCCGCCGGAGCGGTTCCGGCAGCGACCGCTTCGGCCCGGTCATAGGCGGTCTTGATCAGGAAGAAGATGCCGGTCAGGCAGACGACAAGGAACAGGAATCCATGCGCGTACATGCCCGTATCGGAAGCGTTCGCAGTCAGCATCAGGCCCAGCAGAGCTCCGACGCCGAGCAGTGCACCAACCAGCCAATTCATCTTTGATCCCTCATGATCAATGCCCTCCTCATTGACTGACCGGAGTTTCGCCAGCCGATATGTAGCGGCGTAATAGGAGCGGTAACGCACCGCAACATTAATCTCGATCAGTTACGGCGCGAAATAGTAGGTCGAAAGACAGTCCCTGAGCACCACCTACTCGTGTGAGAGTCATTCTCGTCACGGGGCGCTTTTCTCCGACCGCCAAAAAGGCATTTCAAACCGCCGTATTTGCCTAACGCAAAGGCGTTCGCTCATCCTCGGTCCGGACGGTTTTGAACAGATAGTTAATTGCATCCCTTAATCTGTTGGGTCGTAAGGAATTTCGGCCATACACAAACCGCCGACGATTAAGGCATTAAAAATGCACTGCTGCTCAAAAGGTTGACTCGACCGGCAGCCGCATCGCTGCAATCATTCCTGCCGTTCAGCAGTCCGGGAGGGGCAGGGAATGGCAGTACGCGACGTCCACTATCTGGAGCTTGTCGATGTCGGGAAGCGCTTGCACGCAAAGGAGATTTCTCCGGTCGAACTGACCAAGTCGATACTGAAGCGCATCGACAAGCTCGACGGCAAACTGAAATCCTATGCCACGGTGATGGCCGATAGCGCGCTCAAGGAGGCCGAGAAGGCGGAGAGCGACATCGGCAAGGGCAAGATCAAGAGCCCGCTGCATGGCGTGCCGATCGCCGTCAAGGACCTCTGCTACACCAAGGGTGTCCCCACCGCCGCGGGCATGACCATCCATAAGGACTTCAAGCCGAAGTTCGATGCGACGGTGGTCAAGCGGTTCCGCGACGCCGGTGCCGTGCTTTTGGGCAAACTGCAGATGACCGAAGGGGCTTTCGCGGATCACCATCCGGACATCCCGCCGCCGGTCAATCCGTGGAACGCCGATCACTGGTCGGGGGCGTCGTCCAGCGGCTCGGGCGTCGCGACGGCGGCCGGCCTCTGCTACGCCTCGCTGGGCTCCGACACCGGCGGGTCGATCCGCTTCCCGTCTGCCGCCAACGGTGTCACCGGGCTCAAGCCCACCTGGGGGCGCGTCTCGCGCTATGGCGTGTTCGATCTCGCACCGACACTCGACCATGTCGGGCCGATGGCCCGCAGCGCGGCCGATTGCGGCGCGGCGCTCAGCATCATCGCCGGTGCCGATCCCAACGATCCGACCTCGGTCCCGTTGCCGGTGCCGAACTATCTGGCGGGCCTGGACCGCGGCCTGCGTGGTCTCAAGATCGGCGTCGACTCGTCCTTCAACGCGAAGGGCGTCGACGACGTCATGGTGGCGACGGTCGAAAAGGCGCTCGATGTCCTGAAGGGGATGGGCGCCGACATCCGCAAGGTTTCGTTCCCCGAGCCCAAGCAGGTGGTCGACGAGTGGCTGGCCCATTGCGGGGTCGAGACGGCCTACGCTCATCGCGACACCTATCCGAAGAAGAAGAAGCATTACGGACCGGCTCTCGCCGGCCTGATCGACGTCGGCCGCGAGCTGTCGGGCATGGGCTATCAGGAGATCCTGCTGCACCGCCACGACTTCACCGGCAAGGTCAGGACCCTGTTCGAGGACATCGACCTGCTGGTCATCCCGGCGCAGTACATCGCCTCGCCGACCATGAAGAAGATGGCGACGCTGGGCGAGGACCCGAATGCGCTGTCCTCGCTGCTCCGGTTCACCGCACCCTTCGACCTGACCGGCAGCCCCACGATCACCTTGCCCGCCGGCTTCACCGACGCCGGCACGCCGGTCGCCTTCCAGTTCGTCGGCCGGCATTTCGAAGAAGATGTCCTGGTTCGCGCCGGCCATGCCTTCCAGCGCGAGACCGACTGGCATCTGAAGCACCCGGCTCTGTGATTCGCCGGCGGCCGTTCTTCGCTGACGGCCGCCGGCCCACCCGCTCGCGCCGCGCCGGCTAAGGCGGGCGCGGGAGGTTCAATGAAGAGGGAGAGGTTCCGTATGCGTAACAGATGGAAGGTCACCGGTCTCGGACTCGGGACGATGCTGCTCGCTTCGGTCTCGGCCATGCCGGCCTGGGCGGAGGACCCGATCAAGGTCGGCCTGCTCGAGGACGTCTCGGGCGACATCGCGGTCATGGGCCTGCCGAAGCTCCACGGGTCGGAGCTCGCGGCCAAGGAGATCAACGACGCCGGCGGCGTCCTCGGCCGGCCGATCGAGCTGATCCACCTCGATCCGCAGA
>MDTD01003905.1_pt1 | contig 21122 bp, 10 predicted proteins | sample 811221 | NCBI WGS metagenome assembly MDTD01 (sample SAMN05326646, study PRJNA326480) | marine metagenome | isolation source: seawater | place: Pacific Ocean: South West | collected 2011
AACGCAGACCTTGGACAGTGCCGCAACCTTGCAGGACCTTTCCAAGTTCATGACCGTTGAGTTGACCCACGGCGACCTCGCTGACGGTACCTTGACCTCCGAGGTCTTGGTTTACCAGTCCTACAAGGGCAGCACGACGGCCTCCGGTCAGAAGAACTACGACCTGATGATCAAGACGCCTGCCACCTGTGCTTACGACTGGGCTGTTGTTGAGGACATCTCCATGGCCACCAACGTCGTCTTTGACGACTCCTACGTGGCAGGAACCGGCGACACGACCGACGTTCAGAGCACGATTGACATCAAGCGCGCCTGTCCAGTCATCGACACGGAAGGAACCGACACCGCTGACGGTCTTGTTGACTTCAGCCGAGACGAAGACTCCGGTGCTTTCACCTTCAGCCTCACCAACTTGGCTGACGACGTGCAAGACGAAGAATCCGCCTTGACCTGGACCATGGCCGAGGGCACACAAGTGGCCTTCAACAACGTCGACATGATGGACGCCGTGCTCAACGGTCAGGACGTGACCTTCACGCCAAGACCTGACCAATTCGGTACGCAAGTGTTCTCCTTCGAGGTCACGGACAGCAACGGATTGAGCGACTCGCACAACATCACCTTCACGGTGAACAACATCAACGACGCTCCGGAAATCTGTAACCAAGATCGTGTGCTCATTGACTGTATGCCAATCTTCTCCGAAGACGACGGCAACTACAACATCCTCCCAGAAGGCTTCGGTACTCACACCAAGTTCCTGGGCGATGTGTCGAACGCTACCCGCTCGTACATCCGAGACATGGCCAACGAGCAGGCCCCAACCCGCCAAGTCTACACCTGGTCCGCCAGCGCTGTTGACCTCGGTACTTCGGACGCCTGTTCCGCCTTCAGCGTTGACATCGTCAACAACGAACTGGCCATCACTGAAAACACCAACAACGAGTTGGGTGGCAAGTGTACGATTACGCTCGGACTCGCTGACGATGGTGCTGAGAACCAGAACGCCGTTGACTTTGATGTGGTCTTCTCGGTCGCTCCAGTCAACGATGCTCCAGTCATCAAGGACTGGAACCGCTCGACCGACACGGTCATCGTGGCTGACAACGGTTCAATCCCCGCCCTACCATGGTCCATCTCCTTGATGGAAGATGACGAGAACGTGGCGAACCTGACCTACGACCTCTCCGCCATCAAGGCTGACGTTGACCACGAGATGGACGACTTGACTTGGACGGTTGAATCCACGGACCAGTGTGTCTACACGAACTACTTCACCACGACCATCGTCGGTGATGACCTCGTGTTCGACCTCATCGAGGACGCAACCACCAACGCCAACGACTGGGAGATTGACTACCTGAACAACAACGGTATCCATCAGATTGGACCGTCCGGTTCCGAATACTGTCAGATCCGCTTGGTCCTCCGAGACACACCAACGGCTCCAACCACGCAGGGCGAGTACGACACATATGTGCCAAACTACGACCAAAGCGTGATGCCCATCGCTGACTACCAGCAAGGTGTTGCTACGAAGGAAATTGGTGTTCGTGTTGAGAACGTCCGTGAGCAGGTCCCAGACTACTTCTTCGACGACGAGGCTGGCTTCAGCTTCAACGGTGTCACCAACGTCATGACCGGTACCTACGTCCCGGTCACCATCGCCGTCAACGGCGGTGGCGATGAGGGCCCATACCGATACGACCACATGCTGGCCATCACCTACCACACGGATGGACACGATGATGTTGAGTTGACTCGCTACTACGAGGTGCCTGCCTACGGTGCAAGCGTCAAGTACACCGAGGATGTTTACATCACCAAGGACACCACCCATGTGTGGGTTGAGATGGACGTTCTAACCTGTCTGCGAATGCCAGCCGATGGCGGTTGCGACATGGGTGTGACGGCTGCAGACCGCTTCCAGGCTGATGAGCCCGGTTCGCACTACGCCATCATCAACAACGTGCAGAGCGACGATCCATGGTCCAAGCCTGGTCAGTACGGTAAGAACGCCACGAAGACCTCGGAACGCCGACCGCTCCTCGAAGACAGCAACTGGTGTAACAACATCATGACCTCCTTGGCTACGGCTGACGTGTGTAACCACGCCAACCAACCAGCCAGCAGCTTCCTGGCCACGGACCAGTTCCTGCCAGATGTTGTGGAGACCATCGGTGCTAGCGCTGTTCCATCGTTCGCCCCAAGCATCGTCGCAGTGGCCCTCACGGGTCTCTTCGTCAGTGCTCTCTCCTTCGCCAGCCGCCGTGCTGACGATGAAGAAGAAGTGGAGACGATGGCTGAAGACGACGCTGCAGTCAGCCCTGTGATCGCTACCATCCTGATGGTCGCCATCACCGTGGTTCTGTCTGGTGTCATCTACGTGTGGGCTTCCAGTCTTGCTGAAACCGACGTGAAGGGTGTGCCTCGTGTGACCTTTGACATTGAAGACATTGATGGCTTCGATGCCGATCAAGGCCACTGGCGCATTACGGTTGAGCAATCCCAAACCCCGCTTGCAACCCAAGCGGTTGAAGTGAAGGTGTTCTACACCAACGCAACGGGTGCGCTCAACACCTACTCGGTCAACCTGGCTGACAGTGCCGGCGTGTACGGGTTCAACCCCGCCAACAGCGACGCCTTCGTGACCTTCGTGGACTCGGTGACCAAGGAACAAATCTCAGAAACGGAGACCCGGTCGATTTCGACCTTCAACTCCGGAGATACGATCTTTGTGCGCACCCACGCTCCTGATGGCACGCCTCTTGAAGACGCTACGATCACCCTGAGCTATGCTCCACTCAACGGAGACGGTGCTTTGCTCCGAACTTGGGATGACCTGAGCTACGACAAGAAGGCTTGAGGCCTGACTGACGTCAAATCAGCGACTTCGTCCTACGGACGAACGCCTCGGAGAGCGAGGCCCTTCTGGGCCTCCTCTCCTTGGTGCGCTTGTTGTGATGTGCGAAGCCTTTCAAGGTAGGTAGTGCAGGTATCCACATGGAAGACGCTCGTGGACGGCCAGATGTGGTTGTGTTCGATTGCGATGGCGTTCTCGTGGACGCTGTCAGTTCATGGAGAACGCTGCACGATGCCTTTGGAACGGACAATGCGCTGAACTTGAACCGGTTTATCCGAGGCGAGATTAGCGACGTGGAGTTCATGCGCTCGGACATTCAAATGTGGAAGGCGGTCCAGGACCCCATCCACCAGGATGAGCTGTTCCGGTCCTACGCAGGAGTCAAGTTGATGCCTGGTGCACGGGATACGGTCCAGCGTCTGAAGGATGAAGGCGTCTTTGTCGCCATCGTCAGCGCAGGTGTTGACCTCTTTGTCAGTTCGATTGCAAGCATGCTCAATGTCGACGACTGGATTGCCAACGGGTTTGTCTTTGATGACGAGGGTTACTTGACCGATGAGGGCGTTTGCCGACTCCATGCAACCGGTAAGGGTGAAATCATCACTCGCCTGCTTGAGATGAACGGTTTTGACGCCGAAGCTTGCGTTTCAGTGGGGGATTCGGAAATGGACCTCTCCATGCAGGTTGAAGGGAGCCGTTTCATCGGATTCAACCCCAGTCGCGCATCTTCGGAAGAGGCCTTTGCTTCAGCAGGCGTGCCCATTGTTCGCAACAAGGACCTCCGCGACATCCTTCCGCTGATGGGATTCGAATGAACACCGTTTCCGGTGCTCGCACGAGGTTTAATTCAACCATCCCTTTGGGTCAAACATGGCCGTGATTGGTCGCCAGCCAAGGGCCAAGCAGGTTTGCTTGGCGTTCCTTGTGGTGGGTGCGTTGCTCATCTCAGGTTGTCTGGGCGGTAGCAATGTCAGCCAGGCTGAGATTGGTGGTGAAGACGAAGCCATCACCTTGACCGTCTGGCACACCTTTGCTGCCGAAAGCAAGGAAGAGAACGTCTTTCTTCAGTCGGTCAGGGCCTTTGAGTCACTGCATCCAAACGTGACCGTTGATGTGGCACTCGTTCCTTTCGGGGATGCAGACAACCTGTTCATGACCGCTGCACAAGGCGGTGAAGCACCTGACCTCATGCGTTTATCCAGCGACCAGTTGGGCGCTATTGGGGAGGTTCGTGTTGACGGTTTTCCGCTCTTAGAGGACCTTCGTCCTCATCTCACCCCGGTTGAGCGTGCCGAATTCGATGCTCGCTCGCTTCATGCCATGAGGTACGGGGATGCCTTGTACGGTCTTCCAGCGAGCCAAGATGCTCTCTCTTTGGTCTACAACAAAGCCCTCTTCGATGCAAGAGGGGTCGATTACCCCGATGCTTCATGGACACAACATGACCTGCTACAAGCGGCTCAAACGCTGACCTACCAAGACGTGCAGGGGCTCGCTCTTCCGGTGAAATCCGCTTACTGGTGGTTTGGTTTCCAAGCAGGCTACAACGGTTCGCTGTTCAACCAAACTGGACAGCCGATGTTGAATTCCTCAGGGTCTGCCGAGGCCCTTGACTGGCTGCTGGATTTGGAACTCGAACACGGTGTCGTTGCCACCGGCACCCAAACGGAGGGCATGAAAAACCAGTTTATCGGCTCAAAAGCCGCCATGATCGTTGACGGACCATGGAATTGGGCCACCTACGAAGCGAGCCGCCTTGATGTGGGTCAAGCGATGTTGCCCACCATCGCCGAAACGGGTGAGCGAGTGGCGCCTTTGGTGACCTACAAGGGTTGGACGGTAAGCAAACAGAGTTCCCACAAGATGGCCGCTGTGGACCTTGCCCTCTTCCTGTCAAGTGAGGATGTGCAGAAATCCTTTGCTTTGGATACCTACACCCTGCCCACGCACGTTTCATTGACCAATGATTCCGACATCAACGCTGATCCGGTCCTCTCCGGCTTCATGGACCAAATTCAGGCAGGAACACCCGCACCCACCACGCGGGCCATGGCGATGGTCTACGGTCCTCTGGTGACCGCCTTTGAGCAAGTCTACACCGAAACGGCCACGGCTCAAGAGGCGTTGACCGGTGCAAACGAGGAATTGATTTCCATCGTTGACGGGTTGCAACGCGCTGCTGCACCGCCAGCAAACCGTGGTTATCGGACCGTGCCTGTGAACTTCACCACCGACGGTTCGTCCACTTACACTGTTTTCGTTGACGGAGAACTTCACAGTCGCTTGGTACAATCCACCTTCTCAGGCGAAGCCTTGCCTCATTATTCATCCTGTGCAGCAGACGGCGAAGAGATGGTTGAACAAAACGGCGAACGCATCATTCCAGTGGGTGCCGCCTTGGTGGAATGCGACCTCACCGGCATGCTGCCAAATGTCCTTCACGAGGTCGTGGTTCGAGGCGATTCGTCCGTGGTCTTTGAGGCAAGTTTGAGCACAACGGTGGGCGATGTACTCCCAAGTGCAGGTGATACCTCCCCGGTCTTGTTTGCGTTGGGTGCCATCTTCCTCTCGCTTGTTGTGCTGCTGGGGTACGGCCGAGCAATGGATGTGCGAGCCGGTCGTCTTCACGGAAGGTCAGCGCATTTCTACATCGCACCAGCGATGTTTGCCCTCGCCATCCTCACCTTCTATCCGGTGTTGTACGGAATTTGGCTCGCCTTTACCGACGCTGATGCAACCCGACTTGGCGACCAAGCCTTCATCGGCTTGGCGAATTTCATTGAGGTCTTCACGGCCTCGGGCTTCCTTCGTGTCACCTTGTTTACGCTGGTGTGGACGGTGGTGAACGTCGCAGCCCACATTGGCTTGGGCCTGTTTTTGGCGATGGTTCTTCAGTACGCCAATATCCTTGGAAAAACGGCGTATCGAACGGTTCTTCTTCTCCCGTGGGCGATTCCCTCCTACATTTCCGTGCTCGTTTGGAAGGGCATGTTCCAACCCGAAGGTTTGGTCAACGCCGTCTTGGGGACCGATCTTCACTTCCTCGCCGAGCCAACGGGTGCCCAAATCGTTGTCATTTTCGTGAACATCTGGCTCGGTGTGCCGTTCATGATGATGTCCTTGAGCGGTGCCCTTCAGGCCCTTCCTCGAGAGATGTACGAGGCGGCTCAACTCGATGGCGTGGGTGCTTGGGACACCTTCAGACACCTAACGCTCCCGAATTTGAAGAGCGCCCTCGTGCCGCTTTCTTTGCTCGGTTTCATCTGGACATTCAACATGTTCAACGTCATTTACTTGCTCACCGATGGCGGTCCGGACCTGTATTTCGGTGAGCCAGGACAAACGGACATTCTCATCACCTACGTTTACGATGTGGCCTTCAGGGACGGCGCATACGGTGTTGCTGCCGCGTGGTCTGTGGTCATCTTCGTGATGCTGGTCGCCTTTTCGTGGACCTACATGAAACGCACACAAGCAACGGAGGCCGCTGCATGATCTCCGAGTCCACCGTGCGCCAATGGTACACGCCCGTCGAGGTCAGCACCCTCCAGCGATGGCTGTTGGTGAGCTTCGTGGTGAACATCGTCCTCTTGGCGGTCGACCTCTTGCGAGGCACCCAATCCAATGCGCTGTTGGGTGTCCTTGGCGTCGTGGTCATCGGGGTCTTGGTCAACACGCTTCCCGAGGAAGCCAACCCCTCAAGGCGAAACTCAGCGCTGGTGCTCGGAGGTTGCCTGCTGCTCATCGGGCTCGTACGCTTGTTGTCCTCTCCAGCCACTGGATTTGACATTTGGATGCAAGGCTGGCTGGTGGGACCGGGTGCCTTTACCCTGATGTGGGTGTCAAGTCGTCCCGTTTCTGCGTGGTCCACCCGACGAATGTCCCTTGAAGCCATTGAATACGGGCTTGCGAGAAATCAACGCTACGAGCCCCGGCTCCGCTCCATCGGTGCCCATCTTGTTCTCTTGCACTTCGTCGTGCTGACCTTGTTGCCCCTTGTTTGGATTCTTGACATTGCGCTCTCGCCGGGCAACGCTTTGGGCGGTACCCTTGGTGGGCCTTATACCGGTGAACACTTCGCCAACATGCTCGGAAGCGAAGCCTTCTGGACGTGGATGCGCAACTCCCTCATCGTCAGCGTCGGTACGACCCTGATGGGTTTGGCCGTCGCCATCCCCGCAGGGTACGCTTTCAGTCGATACAAGTTCACCGGACGAGACGTCTCGATGTTTGTCTTCTTGCTGGTTCAGATGTTCCCTGGCATCATCATCCTCGTTCCGTACTTCCTCGTCATGAAAACGCTCGGCCTGCTAAATTCTCATCTTGGTCTGATTTTGGCCTATTGTGTGACAGCCCTTCCGTTGTGTGTTTGGATGCTCAAGGGATTCTTTGACACCGTCCCTCGGGAGTTGGAAGAAGCCGCCCTGCTCGACGGTTGCACCCAATTTCAGGTCTTCACCAAGGTCGTCCTGCCGCTTTCTCTTCCTGCGGTGGCCGTGACGGCGCTGTTCAGTTTCCTGGCGGCGTGGAACGAGTTCCTCCTCGCGCTGACGTTTAACACGTCCAACGATATGTACACCTTACCCGTGGGCCTTGCGTCCATGATTTCCAGCACCGGGCAGGCATGGGGTGATTTTGCTGCTGCCAGCCTGCTGGTCAGTCTGCCCGTCGCGTTGCTGTTCCTGTTTTTCCAGAAGTTCCTCATCGAGGGACTTTCCGCTGGAGGCGTCAAGGGGTGAGAACATGGTAAGTGTGAAATTTGGAAACGTATCAAAACGCTATGAAGATGGATTTGAAGCTGTCAAGGGTTTGAATTTAGAGGTCAATGACGGTGAATTCCTTGTCCTGCTCGGTCCTTCGGGTTGTGGAAAATCCACCACGCTGCGTATGCTTGCGGGACTGGAAGAGGTCACGGAAGGTGAAATCAGCATCGATGACGTAACCGTCAATCATCTCCCAGCCGGCGCCAGAGGTTTGGGCATGGTGTTCCAATCCTACGCGCTCTATCCACACATGACGGTTCGGGACAACCTGACCTTTGGTCTTCGCATGGTCAAAGGAAAAGACCGGCTTTCTGATGCTGAAATGGCCTCTAGGGTCAAGGAGGCGGCGATGATGCTCGAGCTCGACGAGCACCTGGACAAGAAACCGAAGGAACTCAGCGGCGGTCAGCGCCAACGTGTTGCGCTCGGCCGTGCTTTGATTCGACGGCCAAAGGTCCTGCTCATGGATGAACCGCTCTCCAATTTGGACGCTGAACTTCGCCACCAAATGCGGCAAGAGATACGCCGTCTTCACGATGAACTGGGAACCACCACCATCTACGTCACGCACGACCAAATTGAAGCGATGACCCTCGCAGACCGCGTAGCGATTCTTGACCGTGGCGTGCTTCAACAACACGCTCCACCGCTTGAGGCCTACCAGCAACCTGCGAACGAATTTGTCCAATCCTTCCTGTGTCGCCACCTCGATGATTTGGTGGACACAGCCAACACCCTCTTGCGCCCACAAGCTGACGCTCAGAAGGGGGCTTGAATCATGCAACGAACGGCTCTTTTCATCGTGGTTGTTCTTGTTGCTGTGGTCGCCACACCCTTGCTTGCCAACGACGTCAGTGCAGATGAAGGCCGCTCCTCAACGGCCACCACGCTGACGTACAACGGGCCTGGGCAGACCGTCCAATTGGTTGGCGAGTGGGACTGGAATACACGGTTGAACATGACCCAGAGCAACGGCGTGTGGTCGGTTGATGTTGAATTGGATGAAGGACTGTATTGCTACAAATTCGTCGTTGACGACGCCTTCATCTTTGACCCGAGCAACCCCGAGCGCGTGTATTGTGATGAGATTGAGAACTCGCTTCTTCGGGTCAATGACCACGCCCGTCCCCACTATTCGGCCTCCATCACGGGTGATGAATTGCATGTTGTCTATCATCCCGGCTCATCACTGGCAGGACCCGATGGTACACCCACTGCCCTGAGCGGTGCGACCTGGGACGCTGCTTCTTCGACATGGACTCTGGATTTGACTGGGTTGAGCGATGGCAAGCACAGTCTGCTCATTGAGGGACTCGATGTGGAAGGCCATGTTGCCTATGACCTCTTGGTGCCCTTTTGGCGTGGGCCTCACGCCTCCTTTGTTTGGGAGGACGCTCTGATTTACATGATCATGACCGACCGTTTTGTTAACGGCAACCAGAGCAACGATGGTGTGGCCACCGGTGCCGCCCAAGGTGCAGATTGGCAGGGTGGAGACTTTGCCGGTGTAACCTCCATGATTCAATCCGGCTATTTTGCTGACCTCGGTGTGAATGCTCTGTGGCTCACACCGTTCAACACGGCGGCCGACGGCACGGGGAAAGCCGCCGATGGTGTGCACGACGTGGCCGCCTTCCACGGTTATTGGCCGGTTGAAGCACGAGGCGTGGACCCGCGTTTGGGAACGCCCGAGGAACTCGAAGCGATGATCGACGCTGCGCACGACGCAGGCATTCGCGTGATGATGGATTTCGTGGTGAATCACGTTCACGAGGACCACGAATACCACGATGCTCACCCCGAGTGGTTCAACAGCGGTTGTATTTGCGGTCAGGCCGACTGTGATTGGACCGAGCATCGTCTTGACTGCCAATTCACGTCCTACATGCCTGATGTGAACTGGAAAAACCGAAACGCATCCGAACAATTCATCGCCGACGCTCTGTGGTGGATGGAGACCTTTGACCTCGACGGGGCGCGCATTGATGCGGTCAAGCATGTTGAAAACCTCGCAGTCTCCAATTTGGTCGCTCAAATCAATCAACGATTCGAGACGGTGGGTACCGATGTTTATCTCAAAGGCGAAACGGCGATGGGATGGTCAGGTCATTCCTTGCAAGCAAATCAGGAACAGTACGGCGCCATCAACGCCTACATGGGACCTCAGGGTTTGGACGGCCAGGCTGACTTCGTGCTCTACCATGCCGTCGTTGACAACGTCTTTGTTTCGGGCAACGAGAACTACCAGCATCTGGATTACTGGACCAACCGAAGTCAAGACCAGTACACAGCGGGTTCGCTGATGGTCCCTTATGTTGGCAGTCACGACGTTTCACGTTTGACCAGCCGGGCGGATACGGGCACGGGCGATGCCTACAACCAGTGGGCGGAGGATGGACTGCCGGGTCAACCCGGCGACATCTCTGCCTATCATGCAGCCCTCCAAGCCTACGGTTGGCTTTTGACCACACCAGGCGCACCGCTCCTGTATTACGGGGATGAGTACGGGGAGTACGGTGGTGCAGACCCCGACAACCGGCACATGTACCGAAACGAGGTCATGTGGAGCGACCACGAAGCCGCTCTCTTCGAAAACATCTCGGCCTTGGGCCAACTTCGCTTGGAATCCATCGCCCTACGTCAAGGCGAGTACGGCACACGTCTGGCCATGCCCAATCTTCTGGTGTACAACATGAGCCATGACGACCAAGTCATGTCGGTGGTGTTGAATCGGGGTGCGCCAACGCAAGTGGACGGGTTCACGGACAACGATACGGTGCGCTTTGGCGATGCCGTGCTCGAGTCGGGTCAACTTTCAGTGGGGGCTCACTCGGTATCCGTGATTGAGTTGAACGCACAAAGCGAGAACCCACCCGCCAACGACACGGGTGGCACCACCACCATCCCGGGATGCACGGATGTGAACGCCGAGAACTACAACCCCGCAGCGACCGAAGACGACGGCAGTTGCACCTACCCGCCAACACCGGTGATGGGCTGCACCGACGAGACTGCGACGAACTACAACGCTGAGGCGACCCAAGATGACGGCAGTTGCACCTACGATGTGGCAGAGGAGAACAATTCCGCAAACCAAACGGACACGGGCAACACGACAACCAACCAAACAGATGGTTCAACGGGTGATGGTTCAACCAACGAGACCACCAACCACTCCAACGGGATCTCCGGTGAAGGCACTGGGAATGAGACGAACGGAACGAGCACCGAAACCAACATGCAAGTTTGCGATCTATGCTGCGGTGAGACGTACGAGCACCCTGCTGACGAACCATGTCCCGTTGCGATGTGTGAGCCATGTGAAGACGATGACGCCACCGCCTCCACCTCTTCAGCCGACACGATGAGAAATGTCTTGGTCGGTGTGGTCTTCCTGCTGGTCCTGATGCTGGTCTTGACCGGAAGAAACCCTCCAAAGTCCGAGTTTGAAGCGGCGATCGAAGATGAGACCGCTCAGGAAAATCGGTCGTAGAAGTGAAGGTAGTCGGCGATCATCCGAGCCCCGGTGAATCGGGCCGAGGTGGCGATGCTGGCTCGCATCAGTTTGGCCCAACGCTGCGGCCCTTCGTCCCAGAGGGGAAGCACTTCATGCTCGAGGACGTTGTAGATGTTTTCAGCGTCCCTTGCATCGTCTCGGTCATCTTCGGCCTCACCGATGGCCCAACCGTTCACGCCGTGTTCACAGCCCTCGGGCCACCACCCGTCGAGGATGGAGCAGTTGGGCACGCCGTTCATGGCGGCTTTCATTCCCGAGGTGCCGGAGGCTTCCAAGGGACGAATGGGGTTGTTGAGCCAGATGTCGACACCGCTGGTCATCGCAAGGCCGGTGTCCATGTCATAATTCTCAATGAAGGCGACCGGGATGTCGTTGGCGACTTCACCCGCAGACGCAAAGATGTCGCGAATCAATTGTTTGCCACCCTCGTCTTTTGGATGGGCTTTCCCGCTGAAGACGAATTGAATGCGGTCTGCACCGATGGCTCGAAGTCGCTCAAGGTCGCTGAACACCAAATTCGCGCGTTTGTAGGTGGCGAAACGGCGTGCAAATCCGATGGTGAGGCGGTTTTCCTCCAATTCCACACCGGTTGATACGCGCACCAACTCCCTCAGCATTCGTCGATTGGCTTGACGAGCCTCAAGCAAGGCATCGTCGGGCAGACTGCCGGCGTATCCCAACTGGCTTGGGTCCTCCTTCCAGCCGGGGAGATGAACATCAAACAAGCCGGTCATCTGCGGTGAGGTCCACGTGATGTGGTGGACGCCGTTCGTGATGGGGGCAATGTGGGTGCTTCCGAACATCGTGGAAGCCACCTGAGCGTTGAGGTTGGACACAGCGTTGACGGAGGTTGACAAGGCCACGGCGAGGTGGGACATGGAACAGCGGCGCGCTTCTTCCGAATCGCCGGCGTTTCGAACCAAGTCTTGAGCATCGTCGGGCAGGAGCTCGCCAATCACATCGCGCACCAGCGACCATTCAAAGCGGTCGTGCCCTGCCGGAACCGGCGTGTGGGTGGTGAACAATGTTCGCTGCGCCAGTTCCTCGCGGGTCCATCCCTGACGAAGCATCTCCAGCATGGCAAAGGTGCAGTGTCCCTCATTGAGGTGCATGCCAGCAAAATCGTGCCCGAGGGTCTGGAGCGCGTGAACGCCGCCAACACCCAAGAGGTATTCCTGACGGACACGGGTGTCGTCATCGCCACCGTACAGTCGTGCTCCGAGGCCAACGAAATCTGCAGAATTGTTGGGGTGAAAGGTGTCGAGGAAGTAGACGGGGACGACATGACCTGAAACACCCACAACATCAGTTCTCCAGATACTGGCGTACAGGGTTGAACCGTCCAATTGGAGTTGGATGGTCTTCCCGGTGTTGGTCAGGTGTTCTGCAGGGTCGATGGGAGCGTACGTTTCGGACTGGTCGCCCTTCGCATCCAAATGTTGGCGGCCGTATCCCTCGCGGTAAAGCAGACTGATGGCCACCAAGGGGAGGTTCGCATCAGCGGCTGATTTCACATGGTCGCCGGCAAGGACGCCAAGGCCGCCGGAATAGGTGTGGAGTTCGGACCAAAGACCGATTTCGGCCGTGAAATAAGCGATGGTCGGCATTATCGGGCACCTTGTCAATACCGGTTATGATGTTCACGGTGGGGCGTTCTTGTTCTCGTCAAGGTCCTGCCATGTGCATTGCCAATTCCAATTGTCCTCTGAGGTGCCGGGGGTGTTCATCCTCGCTGATCCATCCAAATTCAACAGGTCCTGAAGCGGGAAGATGGCGAGTTTGGCATCGCTTTCCACCGCCAAGCGCATCATTCCCTTAACCGGTAGTTCATCCGGTTTGAGCAGGGATTGGACCCTGGCTTTTGCCTCATCGTCGAGTTTCTTCCACCATCCAAGGGTGGTGTTGTTGTCGTGTGTGCCCGTGTAGACCACCTGGTCGCTTTGAATGGAATGCGGATGATGCGGGTTGTCTTCGGGCTCACCATGGAATCCAAAATGCATGACGGCCATGCCGCACATTTGGTGTCGCTTGCGAAGTTCAATCACTTCGGGAGGGATGATGCCCAAGTCTTCAGCGAGAATTTCTCCCCTGCCTTGGGCCTGCGGGAGAAGCACCTCAAGCAACTCATCGCCCGGCCCTTCCTGCCAGAATCCTCGGCGGGCATCCTCGTCATCCACCGGTACGGCCCAGTTGGAGTGCAAGCCCCGGAAGTGGTCGATTCGAACCACATCAAATAAGCCGAACATTCGCTTCATTCGCTGTTTCCACCACGACCAATTCTCGCTGCGATGCGCCTCCCAATCGTAGAGCACCGTCCCCCATTTTTGTCCGCCTTCGCTGAAATAATCGGGCGGCACGCCTGCAACATGCCTCGGACAACCGTTTTCGTCAAGTTGGAAAAGCTCCCGATGCGCCCATACATCGGCTGAATCGTGAGCGATGAATATGGGGATGTCACCGATGAGGGAGATACCAGCCTCCTTGGCCCTGGATGCGAGTTGACCCCATGCGGCCATGAAGCGCTGTTGTTGTCGTTGGTGTGGCTTCGCCGCTTCACGGTATGTTTCCAACGCCTCAGGATGGCGATTTCTAAGCGGCAAGGGCCATGTGAACCATGGCTGGTGGTCATGATCTTCTTTGATCGCAGCGTAGAGGGCCCAATCCTCCAACCACGCCTCATTTTCTTCCATGTCTTGCGCCTCATCGCTTTGCATGAGTTTGGGCCATGCGGCAAACGCAGAGGGGGAGGCGTATGGGGAGCCGTGCTCGTCGGGCGGCGTGAGTGGGAGCATTTGCCACGCGGTGTAGCCGCGCTGCTCAAGCCACTGCAAAAAGCGGAGTGCGCCCTTGAGGGAGACCTCTGGGAGCGAGGTCAGGTGGCACAGCACACCTTTCCCTTGCATGGTTGCTAAGAAGCGATAAAGCCTTTCAATCTATCATGCCACGTGGAAGCAATGCGAGCAAAGGCTGCGTTCCTGATGTTGTTATTTTTTTCATCGCTTTTTGCTGGTTTTGTCCAGGGTGAAACGCCCGATGACATCGTCATCGACGGTGACTACACCGATTGGTCGGCTGATTCCTTCATGGGCAGCGACAGCAACGGCATCGATTTCAGACTAACTTGGAACGAAACACATCTGTTTGTTGGCTGGGACGGAACGGATTGGAAATCCACCGAAGAAGGGGCGGACCTCTTCATCTACCTCAACACCTCAACAGGTGGCTCGGTCCTTACACGGGATTGGGGTTTTGCCCACACGCTCCCCTTCGCTGCTGACCATGGCTTTGTGCTGGAGGACGATACCTACTACCAACACATCGCTCACGATGGCAGCGCTTGGTCGGACCAGTCAACCGAGGTGGGCTTGTACGCCGGCTGGTCGGACAATCAGGCCACTGAAATCGCTCTTCCATGGGCGGCCATGGGTTCACCCTCATCGTTTGATATCCTGGTCTACGCCCAGTGGCAGGACGCAGGGAATGTTTGGGCATCCTTCCCCCAGCAGAATCCTGCCAGCAACAACGGCGCAGAGACCTTCACCCATGCCTGGCACGCCGAGAACATCTCGAACGCCACGGCTCCAAACACGTTGCCTATCATCGAATCAGGGGGCGTGGACAAGGTTGAGGATGCTTTGAACCTCGCCATTGTGTTCCACCAACATCAACCGTATTACAAGAACAAGTTGACCGGCATGTACGAGATGCCCTGGGTTCGTGTCCACGCCATGACCGAGTACGTTGATTCGCCCGGCATCTTGGCGCAAACCGACACCAAGGTCACCTACAACCTCGTGCCTTCGTTCATTGAGCAACTCGTTGATTACAATCTCAACGAGACGCTCGACGTCCACACCGATATCGCCAAGCGTTCATGGAGCGAGGGCGGTTATCCAAACGCCACTGCTTTGGAACTTCACACGATGCAATTCCAATCTTTCTGGAACAGCGGTTGGATTTACAATGTCTCGCAGAGCGATGAGAAATTGGGCTGGCTCTATCCTTCCAGCGCTCGTTACAAGCAACTCTACGATATGACGCTCCACAACCTCAAACCGGACACCATCATGGACGACGAGTTGCTCGCACCACAGGATTTCCTTGACCTGCAGGTCCTTTGGTACCTCTACCAGTTCTCCCCCGACTACGTCCAAGGCGATTACAATGCCAACCATCGGGACGACGGTCTCATCGCCTTGTTCATGCAGAACGGAAATTACTCCTTGAGCGACTTGACGTATGTCCTCGATGCTCAACACGACCACATGGGCAATGTCATGCCCATGTACAGTGAACTGGCTGCAAGCGGCCAAGTGGAGTTGACCACCACGCCCTACTACCACCCCATCATGCCGCTCTTGATGATGGACGGATGGACCATGGAAGACGGTATCCGTGTCAACAAAGAAGCCTGGCCGGAAGATGTTGAGAACCACCTTGTCACGGGCATGGACCTCTTTGAGCAGCAACTCGGTTTCCGCCCGACGGGTATGTGGCCCAGTGAAGAAGCTGTTTCACCGGCTATGGTTGAACCCGTGACGGATGTTGGCATCCAGTGGATGGTCACCGATGAGGAAATTCTCAAGCAATCCACCGACGTGAATGGAAATTTGGTTGATGTTGAAGACGCCGCCAACCTCGCTACGCCGTGGAAGGTCACCGGTGCGGAAGGCGGGGAAGTTGCTGTCATTTTCCGAGACCGCGTGATTTCCGACCGCATCGCCTTCCAATACGGGACGATGACACCCGAGGCGGCCGTTTCGGATTTCATCGCCTACCTCGACAACATTCGCCAACAATTGCTCAATGCGGGCGAAGACCCTTCCGAACATTTGCTCACCGTTGCGCTTGACGGTGAAAATTGGATGTTCATGTCCGAGTTCCAACATCACGACAACGCTCGTCCTTTCATGGCCGAATGGTACAGTCGCTTGGCCGAGCACCCCACCATCGTGACCACCACGCCGTCGGAATTCCTGACCAAAGAAACGACCCTCCCTGAAATCCAAACGATCGGTACGGGTTCATGGATTGATGGAACGCTGCGAACCTGGGCCGGTGAAGAAGAGGAGAGCCTCGCTTGGCAGCGACTTGTCGAGGCCCGTCAAGCCCTCGTTGAATTTGAGGAAGGCCATCCCAACGACCCCGGTCTCCCAGCAGCATGGGAATCGCTCTACATCGCTGAAGGCAGCGACTGGTATTGGTGGTACGGCCTTGACCAGGACAGCGGTTATGATGAAAACTGGGATGTCCTGTTCAAAGTTCACCTTTCCAATATTTACCGCGCCATCAACCTCGACCTTCCGCCTTACCTGCAGGATTTGTGGACCAATCCAGCCGTGGCAGACCCTGCAGCGACCGGTATCGTTGAGCCGATGATCGATGGCATTGCGCTTCCTGGTGAATGGGACGGTGCAGCACGGTACGATGCGCCGGTCTCAGGCGGGGAGTTCGACATCGAATCGTTTTATTTCGGCTATGACGCCTCCAATGTCTTCTTCCGTGTGGATGCAACGACCCTCGAAGATTTGGCAGAGGTCGACGCCAATGCACAGTACGCTTCTCCGGATTTGGCGATTTACTTCATGCAACCGAACGCCGTCAACTTCAACGAAGCGGAGACGAATTTCCGAACCTATTACGGGAACCAAATCCTTGGTTTCCCTTCAAAGTACATGGTCGCCTTTGATTTTGACACGGTCCGAGAAGACGGGCGTGCGAAGTGGAATTTGTTCAGCGCCCAAGGAAAGGTCGGCGACCAAGAACGCTGGGTTCTCTCAGGAAGCTCCAATCTCGGCGGTTGCGCTGTGGACGACGTCTATGAATTCGCTATTCCATGGGCTGATATCGGTCTTGCACCTCGTTACTCAACCCGTGTGAAGGTCGTCACCTCTTGGCGGGATTCCCTGTCATACGGTGATGGAATTGACGCTGAAATGGCGCCACCAGCACCGGCAGAGATGGTCTTGCCCGACCTTGAGGAGTGGGTGACGCTGCTGGAGTTGGACGATGCTGTGGGCGACGAAACGGGTGATGGCGATTATGTCTATCCGTTGGCGACCGATTTCAACACACCTAACGGTGGAGGCCTTTGGGACGCCACCCATCTCACTGTGCGCCAGAGTGCTTGGAACGCCCAATTTATTCTCACGATGAGCGAAATGACCGATATTTGGGGTCTTGCGAATGGCTTCAGCCACCAAATCGTTCAGATTTACGTTGACCAGGGTGAAACTTCCTACGGGCGCACCTCAATGCTTACCGGTGCCAATGCAGAAGTACATCCGGATTGGGCCTGGGAAGTGGCCATCAGCGGTACGGGCGAGCCGGGCGCGGTGCAGGCCGTGCAGGCTGAGACCGGGAGCGCTTCGGCTCGCGGCATCGATGTCAGCGGCGATGTGGATGCGAAAACCATCACCTTCACCGTCAGCAAGGATGTCATCGGTTCGGATATTCCGAACTACCGCTATATCATCGTCATCGGCAGCCAAGACGGGTTTGGCACAGGAAAGTGGCGAGACGTGATGGAGGAACCCGCTACCTGGACGCTTGGCGGTGGAGCCAACCCTGCATCGGATGACGGCATCGATTACGACCCGAACATCATTGATGTTATCCTGGATGGTGAAGGGCAAACCGCCATGCTTTCGAGTTATGATGTGGCAGGCCATACGTATGCTCAATTGACCGGCTTTGAAATGCCGGAAGTGCCGCAACAAATCTTCGGTGCTTCGGTGGACACGATCACTTCAGGTTCTGCGGTTCTCACATGGTCGACCACGGTGGCGGAAGCGACAGCGGTTGAAGTCGTGCTTGCAGGTGAGGAAGCAACAGGTGCCGATGAGGCCCGAACATGGACGGCATCGGGGACCGACCACGCCATGACGCTAACAGGGTTGGAGTCGAACACGAGTTATGTTGCTTACATCTCGGCGAACGAAACCGATGATGTTGCCCTTTCCTTCACCACGAGTAGCGTGGTTGATGAAACACCACCCGATGTGTTGAATCTGGCTGCTGAAGTGTTGGAGGACGGTCGGGCCACCATCACATGGTACACCTCAGAGAGTGCTACTGAATCCATTCTCCTCAACGGTGCGTCGGTCCATGAAGACGCCTTTGCCACCAAGAAGAATCACGCCTTTACCACAGAAGTTCTGGCCGATGGAACCTATACGGTTGAGATCAGCAGCGCTGATGCATCCGGAAACAGTAACAGCAGTTCGGTGACGTTCACAGTTTCGGCAGGGGCCGAAGTCGACGGACCCACTGTTGGGGACGATGGCTCAAGCGATGATGGTGCAGATACCGGTTCTGAGGTGTCAAACACCACCCTGCAACTGGTCGCTTTGGTCGTCTTGGTCCTCGTTCTCCTCGCTTTCCTGCGTGTCCGGGGACACGAACCCAACGAAGACGACCCGTGGTCGTGAAGTTCGTCTCAAGCGAACGGAATTGAGATGGATTTGTGGCTCTTGAGATTGATGATGGTCAGCATGCAGGGTTTGGGTTGGAAGCCCAACATGCGCTGATACGAGGTCTGGTCTTGCCACGTGCTGGAACAGACCAAGGTGGTGCCCCTGAAATCCAGGCATTCATGGCCGTGAACGTGCCCGGTGACAAAGATGTCAGGGACTTCACGGATGACCAAACCGTCCTCCGGTTCGGGTGAAAGCGGGGTCTTCCCGCCCCATTGTGGCGCAAGATGACGTCGTCGCAACATCTCGCGCATGGCTTCCACCGGGTCGGCGTAGGTGACGGTTCTCAATCCCGCCACGAAATCGTCAATGGACTTGCCATGGTAGGAGAGCAAGCGAACCCCGTGCAGTGAAAAGTCGCAGGGATTGCCGACAAAGGTCGTGGTGTTGTAGTCCTGCTGGATGTCTTTTTCGAAGGTTGGTTGTGGTTCGGCAGGTCGTACAGCGTCGTGGTTTCCGGGCAACATCAAACACTCCACCCATTCTGGGAGCAGTTCCAATAATCGAGCAAATTCACTGTACTGAGCGAATAAATCCGGGATGGCCAACTCTTTGTCCTGCCCGGGGTAAATGCCGACTCCATCAACACAATCTCCGGAGAGAATGAGGTACTTGATGGTCTTCGCCAGCGGGTCGGTGTGGAACCAACGAACCATCTTGTGCCATTGCGCTTCAAGGAAGGTCTTGGAGCCGACGTGAATGTCCGAAAGGAAGGCGACACTCACACCTGCATCAGCACTGACCTTCTGGTGTTTGGTTTCAAGCGGGAAGTGCAAATCGTCAACGTAGAACACATCACCTGTTTGGCTGAACGTGCCTGAGACGCCCATGACGTCATCGGGCATCAAGCCCGCTTCCAGAATCTGTTCATGAGCACGGTCTCGGTCTTCTCCGCTTCGCTTTGTGAGCAGGCAGGTCATCTCACCGGTCTCATCTTCCAAACCCCACATCAAGTGGCCGTTCTTCGTGTAGCGAGGTTCGTTGACCAAGCCGATGGCCACGGCCTTGTTATCGTAGCCCTGGTAGCGAGAATATTCGGCCAATAATCGTGAGATTTCCTGATGCTTACGAGGAAGGTTTGAGTTTTGGATGATCAACTTACGAATGCTTTGCAAGCGGTCGTTGAAACACGCCGTGATGTCGGTCATCTTCCCCTCGGTGGTGGAATTGCCGGTGATGTCGTAGTGCACGGTGATGTCGGATGCGGCGTCGCTGGCGTGCATGGAAAAATCCGCGTCGCTCCAATCGGGCAGATTGTTTCGCAACAACAGGTCAACCGGTTCAGGTTCCGCTAACGGTGCGATGGTTCGGGCCAAATCTTCTGCAGGTTGGGCGATCACGTCGTTGACGGCGGTTGGGGCGGGGCCCTGCCCTCCGACTCCTCCCGCGTGAGCGATCATTTCATCGAGCATTGATGCGGTCAACATCCCGCCTGAAAGGTTGAGTGCTCCTGCTGCTTCAATGACTGATTTTGGGTCGGCGAGGTTGAGCAGACGGTCTTGCAGCGATTGAGGGGCGAGCAGCCGCTGGCTGCGCAAATGGGCGACGATGTCGGACCAAGGCTCACCCATAACCCGAATGAAGGACGACGATTCAAAAGGTATGTGCCTTGGTTGGAAGGACGTGATGTTCACTCTTCTTGGTCTTCCGACCATTCCACCTCGAGACCGATCTCTTCGCCCTCTTGTTCTTCTGACCACGCTTCGTCTTGCCATGGTGCATGTTCTCGGGCTTCTTGGTCGCGGCGTTCACGCTCCTCTTCCCGTTGTTGCTCAAGTCGTTCCGCCTCGAGTTTTGCCAGTGCCGCATCCTTTTCTTTTTGTGATAAACGCACCATTGCGTCATCCCAACACTGCATGGCAGTAAGGAGTGCAAAATAGACGAAACCGGCTTTGTTTTCTGCCCGAGTTCCACCGATTTGGGTATGAATCGCGTTTGCCCAACCGTGTATGGAAGCAATACCCACGTAGACGGTTCCCACCGGTTTCTTGCTGCCTTCGTTGGTGGGTCCAGCAATACCAGTAACGGAAATGGCGTAATCCGCTTCTGCTCGCTCAAGTGCGCCCTTTGCCATCATAATGGCGACCTGGGCGGACACGGCGCCCTTGCTCGCTAATTCTTCGGGGTCAACGTTGAGTTCCACGATTTTGGCTTCGTTGGCGTAGGTCACCCAGGATTTCTTGAACCAGGAACTGGCACCGGCAATGTCCGTGAGGGTGCTGGCGAGCAGGCCACCCGTACACGATTCTGCCACGGTGAGTGAGTAGTTGTCACTCTTCAGTTTGCGCACCAACTTGGCGGCAGCGGCCTGGATATTGGCATCCATTGACCACTGGTCAACGGCGTGGGTTTTGAGCGTTCCGTTGGGGGCGCACTTTTCAAAAAGGGGTTGATGCAGGGCGAGTTGGGTCTGTGGTCTAGCGGCTATGACACCTCCCTTACACGGAGTTGATCGAGGGTTCGAGTCCCTCCAGACCCACTACCAAAGGAGCAATTCAACCGGT
>MDTD01121696.1_pt1 | contig 21117 bp, 22 predicted proteins | sample 811221 | NCBI WGS metagenome assembly MDTD01 (sample SAMN05326646, study PRJNA326480) | marine metagenome | isolation source: seawater | place: Pacific Ocean: South West | collected 2011
CACCGTCAGTATGGAACTCGATCGCCCCACGTTTGTAGATATCCTCGTTTAATGTTCCATCAGGATTAAATTTTTTGACACCAAGCAACGTGATCTCCGGATGTTCAGAATGTCTGGTTGATTTGGATGGATGTGGGACAATTTCTCCAAATCTTCGGCCGTAAGCGATAAAGTCTTCTATCGTGAGGTCTTGGTCACGGACTACTGTTACTCCAAAGTCTAGCCATGCTTGGTAAATCTTCTCGAAGGTTTTCCCGGCGAGACTCTTTACGTTCACATCTGTAATTTCAGCGCCTATGTTCGCTCCAAGTTTTCTGATGATTGCCATTAGCCGATAATTCTGCCGTCGGAATAAGATACGTTCCTGCACGACAAAAATTGCTTAATTCTAGAGACACTTAAATTGTTGGTTGAGATTATGAGTTGGCAATCAGTCATTTAGATATGATCCCGAAAGGCGCATAGATTTTGTAGACCTCCAAACCAGGGCGATTGAGGATTTGCTCATGCAGGCTTAGAAATATCCCATAGAGCTGTCATATTAGCAAAAACATCTCTATCTGCCGCATATCACTTGCTTGCCGTTTATATCTTTATTGCTTCGTTCTCCAAGATAAGGTCTCGTTAAGTTAAGAGGCTTCGAGATCATTCGCGACCCCATCGATGATTTCCGTCACGGTAGACATGTTTGTAGCAACCTCGTGGGCACCGGCGTTACGAAGTCGAGCTGGATGGTTGGTGTTGCAATGGGAACCGCCGGTAAAACCGATTGTGTGCATACCGGCGGCGATACCAGCTCGAACGCCGGCAACGCTGTCCTCGATGACGAGGCAGCGGTTGGGCTGAAAGCCCATAGATTTGGCAGCATGGAGGAATAGATCCGGGGCTGGTTTCCCGCGGCGCACCTGCTGATCCTGTGCGCTAAACAGGTTGGGGTCGAAGTATTGAATGAGCCCAGTTATCGTTAGCGAATGTCGAATTTTCTCCTGAGATCCCGATGAGGCAACGCACCTTGCAAAGTCCAGCGTGGAGAGAGTATCGCGGACGCCATCGATGGCGCGTAAGTCCCGATGGAACGCTTCTACATCGCGGCGGCGAAGTTCGCGCTCGAAATCCTCAGGAAGGGTCCGTCCAGCCTGAGTTTCTATAAATTTTCGAATATCGAGTAGAGACAGCCCAGTAAAGTTATCCTGGTTTTTCTGAACGAGTCCCGTTGGGAAGGACAAATCTTCAAGGTAACGTTGCAGTTCCCGAGTAGCGAGAACTTCGCTATCGACAAGCACCCCGTCGCAATCAAATAAAATCAGCATCCCAACCTCTCAAGGGTCCAATGGACATCGCGGACGTAGGACCCGCCAAACAGCCTTACATGAACCAACAAAGGATAGAGGTTGTAGAGGTCGCGACGGATTTCGAAAAAATCGGGGGCGAGATCACGATGTTCCCGGTATCGATCAAAGAAATACGAACTGAAGGTGTGAAATAGTGTCGTAAAGGCCAACTCGATTTCTGGATCGCCAAAATAGATGGCCGGATCGATGAACCCGCTCACCCTACCGTTGGCGGTCAGAATATTCCCGCCCCACAGATCACCATGAAGAAGTGCCGGCGCGCTTGAATTATCAATCCATTTGTCAAGGCGCGCGGCGAGGTTATCCAGTCTTCGCCGGAGGGACGTGGGTAACCGACCGACCCTATGGGCTTGTGTTGCCATGTAGGTAAGTCGAGCTTCACGAAAGAAGTCGAGCCAAGATGTCGTCGGCGGGTTGGGTTGGTGAAGTCCACCAATAACAGTATCGCGCTTGAAACCGAAGGTATCATTGGTTATCTCGTGCAGCGTCGCTATAAGATCTGCTGCGTGGGTTTCCGTTTTCTGACACATGGGTCCTCCGGCAGGCAAGTAAGCCATAACGAGAAGATTATCATCGCAAATAAACACCTCTGGTAACGGAAGGGTACTTTTCTCTGTCAGATAGCTGAGCATGAACCCCTCAATGGTTAAGCCGGCTCGCGTTGGATCCAATTTTGCGACCCATTTTCTACCATCGGCCAGCTCAAGAAGCCGAACGTCTCCAACACATCCTCCGCCAAGCACAGTGGCCTTAACTATGGCTGCTCCCGCATGGTTGATAATACGCTGTGCGATGGCGTCAGGAATAGTCACGGATTAGTCGCCGATACAGTGGCGTTTCCGAATTTCCTGCAGTAGGCCTAGGGAGGCGGCTTCGACAAGATCTAGGACGTGGTCAAAGCCGTTCGCGTCGCCGTAATAGGGGTCAGGCACATCCGTGATGCCTTCTTTTGGCGCGAAGCTTAGGAACATACGAATACGATCCTGAGCATTTGTTGGCGCCATCATTGATAGGTCCGAATGGTTCTGGCTATCCATGGCGATGACATAGTCGAAATCCCAGAAGTCCATCTCCTTAATCTGGCGGGCACGTTGCATAGACAAGTCATAACCACGAGCTTTCGCTGCCGCCTGAGCGCGGCGATCAGGTTGGTTGCCTACATGCCAATCACCAGTGCCCGCGGAGTCGACACTTACTAAATCGGTCAGACCTTCACGATCGATCAGCGCAGTGAAGACGCCCTCGGCAGTGGGCGAGCGGCAGATATTCCCTAGACAGACGAAAAGAACTTTGACCATTGGCTTGTTCCTTGCAGCGATGTGATCGGGATGTTCTGATCATGTTCGCTAACACGTCCGTTCATCAAAATGCAAGGAGACTCCATGGCCGAGAGTGAAGCCATCGTGATCCTGACTGGAGCTGGAATATCACAGGAGTCGGGACTGGAAACTTTTCGAGATGAAGGGGGCCTTTGGTCGCGCACCCGCATTGAGGATGTGGCTACGCCAGAAGCCTACGCTCGCGATCCGCAAAGGGTCCTCGAGTTTTACGACATGCGCCGTCAATCTATGGTCGATGGATATATTCGTCCCAACGCCGCCCATCTGGCGTTGGCGCGTTTGGAGCGGGAATGGCCCGGTGACGTGTTAGTGGTGACGCAGAACATAGATAATCTGCACGAGCAAGCGGGGTCTGAGAATTTACTGCATATGCATGGTGAGATTTTAAAGGTGCGTTGCGCAACGTGTAATGACGTGATCGCTTGGGATGGTTCATTGGGGCTTAAGAATTCCTGTCAGGCTTGTGGTGCGATCGGTCGGATGCGCCCGCACGTGGTTTGGTTCGGCGAGATGCCTCTCTACATGGACGATATTTATACCGCGCTTGATCGTTGTCATTTGTTCATTTCCATTGGCACCTCTGGTAATGTCTATCCAGCCGCAGGATTTGTGGACCATGTCCGCAGGCTAGGCGTGGCTCGGACGGTGGAGTTAAATCTTGAGCCTTCCGAGGGCGCAACACTGTTTGCGGAAACTCATTATGGTCCTGCCAGCGAGCAGGTTCCCAATTTTGTGGATCGGCTTTTGAAAGTCGGCCGGATATTTTAAGTGCGCAGCTGAGGACATTATTGGCCGACGTGCGTTTTGCGGTACCTACGCCAATCGAAAACAGGTGCCCTGAACTCGAGGGCCGGCGCGGGCGGAACGCAATGGAATTGGAATTCACTGCTTACTCAACCGTTTAATCATACGAAGACGCAGTGCGTTCAACTTTATGAACCCTTCCGCATCACGTTGATCGTAAACCGAGTCCTCCTCGAAGGTGACCATGTCTTCATCATACAGGGAACTCGGCGATTTCCGGCCGGTCACAATTACATTGCCCTTGTATAGCTTTAGCCGAACTGTGCCGGTGACGCGTTTACTTGCCAAGTCGATGGCCGCCTGCAGCATCTCGCGCTCCGGGGCAAACCAAAAACCGTTGTAAACCAGCTCCGCGTAGCGAGCCATAATTTCATCTTTTTGATGCATGGCACCGCCATCCAGCGTGATGCTCTCCATGGCCCGATGGGCGGTGAATAGAACAGTTCCCCCAGGGGTCTCATAAACACCCCGCGACTTCATTCCCACAAACCTGTTTTCAACGATATCCGTAATGCCAATGCCGTTGCTGCTGCCCAGCTCATTGAGCTTGGTCAAAAGTGTTGCAGGAGACATCTTGTCGCCATTAATGGCGATGGGATTGCCTTTCTCGAAATCAATCGTGATCTCGGTTACCACGTCTGGTGCGGCCCAGGGCGGGGTAACCCGCGTGTAAACGCTCTCATCTGGTTCCACCCATGGGTCCTCTAGAGCTTTTCCTTCCGAAGAGATATGCAATAGGTTGGCATCTTGGGAGTATGGAGGTTCACCTCGTTTGTCCTTGGGTATTGGGATTTGATTCTTCTCAGCGTAGTCTATCAGCGTCGTCCGCGACCCCAGGCCCCATTCCCGCCAAGGCGCAATAATCTTGATATCTGGATTTAGGGCGTAATATCCCAACTCGAAACGTACCTGATCATTGCCTTTCCCAGTTGCACCATGTGCCACGGCCTCAGCACCGGTTTCTTGAGCGATCTCGATTTGGCGCTTTGCAATGAGGGGTCGAGCGATAGACGTACCTAGGAGATAAGCGCCTTCGTAGATCGCACCGGACCGGAACATGGGGAAGACGTAATCGCGAACAAATTCTTCGCGCAAATCCTCGATATAGATCTTTTTGATCCCCAACATTTCTGCTTTGGCGCGCGCGGGCTCCAGCTCTTCCCCCTGCCCCAAATCGGCCGTGAAAGTGATGACTTCACAGCCGTAATGTTCTTGCAGCCATTTTAGAATTACCGACGTATCTAAACCGCCGGAGTAGGCTAGAACGACCTTGTTGATCTTATCCCTCATCATCTTCCCCCAGGTGTTGGGTCCTCCAGACGCGGCGCAGTATAGGGGAAAGAACAGTGCCCGCAAGCTGCGCCACAGTCCAGTTGCAGAGCATCAGTCCGGCTACTAAAGTTAGAAAATGAATTTACACGATCTTCCAACGCCGACGCTCATCCTTGATCGCCGGCGTGTTCGTGCCAATGCCGATGAAATGCGCGTCCGTATCCATGCACATGGTGTGGCCCTACGTCCGCATGCCAAGACCGCAAAGTCCGTGGATGTGGCAAGGATGGCGGTTGGGGACGTAGGAAACGCTCTTGCGGTTTCCACCTTGCGTGAGGCTGACTATTTCTTAAATCAAGGGTTTACGGATCTTGTTTACGCCGTCTGCATCACGCCGGATAAGTTAGATGTAGTGGCGGCCCTCGTGGAGCGCGGCGCTGAACTCAAGATTATTACGGATAATCTCGCCGTTGCTGAGGCCATATCAAACCATCCGGGCGCTCACCGCGTACTAATCGAAATTGATTGTGGAGAGCATCGAACCGGGGTTGTCGCAGATAGCCCGAGTCTAAACGAGATGGCGGTGGCCGTCGAACGGTCAGGGCGCTCGAAAATCCTCGGAGTGCTGACCCATGCCGGTCATTCCTATGCCACGCGCACGCCTGATGCCGCTGCCGTGATCGCCGAGGCTGAACGTGTGGCCGTGGTCACAGCGGGGGAAAGGTTGCGGGAGGCCGGATTTGAGACCCCAATTATAAGTGTCGGTTCGACTCCAACGGCCACCCATGGGGTAACCTTTGATGGCGTCACCGAAGTACGCCCCGGGGTTTATGTGTTTCAGGATATGTTCCAGGTAGGAATTGGATCATGCTCCATAAATGCACTGGCATTGAGCGTGTTGGCGTCCGTCATCGCGAATAATCGCGATCGCGGGACCCTCATGTTGGATGCCGGCGGTCTGGCGCTCTCGAAAGATCGGTCCACATCGAACTCAGATTTTGATGCGGGCTTTGGGCAGATCGCGGACTTGAGCGGGGCTATACTTCCTGGATTGCGAGTAAATAGCGTACATCAGGAACATGGCGAGGTGCTTGTCGAAGACCCAGCGCTTTTCGCAAACCTCACTGTTGGGACGAAGGTTCGCGTCTTTCCAAACCACGCTTGCATGACAGCCGCCGCCTACGAAGTCTACAATGTGATCGATGGTGGATTTGAAGTAGTTGATCAATGGGAGCGGTGCAACGGATGGTGACACCCATTAAGTTATTGCACGCTATTATGGCATGGCCGATTTGAGTTCCAAAGGACTCTTCATTGCAATTGATTTAGCCATTTGAAGATTACCTCACTTCATACTTTCACCGAATTGGTCCGGTCAATGGGTATTTTTCGCTTTCCTCTTAGTTTGTCCAAAAGTCAGCGTGGTAGCTTCGCTAAGTTTCTTTACGTCTAATCCGCAGAGGGTGAGATGGCGTTAAAATTAGCTGGCAGCGCGACCATACACTAGATAGGTGATCGTCGGCTGGTTTCTAATTAGAAATAACGATTGGCTTGCCCATCTAATTGAAATACCAATTCATCTTTCAGAATTGTCAGAGTCCGACTATCTCTGTTTACGGATACTGGCTGATTTGAGCTGTCCACAAGCCGCCAGTATGTCACGGCCGCGTGGCACGCGAATGGGTGCGGAAAACCCGCCGTTATTGAGTATTTCGGCGAACTGACACATCCGAGTATTGGATGAGCACTTATAAGGTGCGCCTTCCCAGGCATTGAACGGTATTAGATTAAACTTCGCTGGAACCCCTTGAAGCAAGCGAACTAACTCCCTTGCGTCTGCATCGCTGTCGTTCACACCTCTCAGCATGACATACTCAAAGGTGATGCGTCGGGCATTGTTCGCGCCTGGGTAGGCGCGGCAAGCATCTAGTAATTCGGAAATAGGGTATTTTCGATTGATCGGAACTAAAATATCTCTGAGGTCGTTACGCACGGCGTGCAGGCTGACTGCCAAGTTTACGCCCAGTTCTTCTCCACAGCGCTGCATCACGGGCACGATTCCGGAGGTTGAGAGTGTGATCCGGCGTTTTGATAAGGCGATGCCTTCGCTATCCATAATGATGGTCAGCGCCTTGGCCACGTTCTCATAGTTGAGCAACGGTTCCCCCATGCCCATCATGACGATATTCGATATTAGGCGTCCACCATCGTTGGGGGTTGGCCATTCATTGTAGGAGTCGCGTGCCAGCATGAACTGTCCAACAATCTCCGCAGCGGTTAAGTTTCGGACTAATTTTTGCGTGCCGGTCCTGCAGAACGTGCATGTTAACGTGCAGCCGACCTGGGACGAGATGCAGACTGCCCCCCGGTCATCTTCGGGGATAAAGACTGTTTCCGCCTGTTGGTTGTCGTCGAATTCTACCAGCCATTTGCGCGTCCGGTCTTCCGAAGTTTGCATGTTGGATACTAGCGGGCGCTTGACGACATAGTTTTCTGCCAACGCCATTCGTAATGACTTGGCCAAGGTCGTCATCCGATCGAACTCGGTTTCGCCTTGATGATAAATCCAATGCCAGAGTTGTTTAGAGCGAAATGGCTTTTCACCCATCGAGACGACTTCAGCCGCCAACTCTGCACGACTCAAACCGGCTAGATTTTTGCGCTCCGAGGTCATGGGGCCTTGTTTGATCAGATTTTACAGGCTTTGCCAATCGCCTTGTAGGCCGCCGTAAACCCTTTTAGGGAATAAGTATCCGTTGTCCGGGTGCCGCGAGAGGAGACACCACGAACAATCAGCTCAGCACCACGAATCATGGATTTTACCAATTTGTTGTCCGTTCCAGCGTCGGCGGCGAAGGCCCACTGCCCATTCGTGAAGAGCTCAAACCTCTCTTTGCCGATAATCATCTTGACCTCCGACGATTTTTTATAAGTGTAGCCTGCGCGAAGGCTGATCACGTTTTTGCTTTTCTCTGAAGGTCGATGCGTTATCAAAAGGAAGGTTTGCCCGCGTTTGGTATATTTACCCTGAGTTTTTTGAGGTTCGGCCCCCATGTAGCACACAAGTCTTTTATTTTCAAAAGTCGTATAGGCTTCCCAGTCACCGTTTGAGGTAATTAAGGCCTTGGCCGATGTTTCAGCCGCCGCCGCCGCGATGAGCAGACTGGCGAGCACAATAGCGCACCCTGAGCGATGTGTTTTCTGATGAATTGTCATTAAACCATAAATAGACTGTTGAGCGGTTCCTTGCCAAGTCTTCAGCATTGGCGCGTGCATATTTACTGTATTATTATCACGCCCGTAGAAGTGGCTACAAATCGAGTTATGATACTTCGAATAACCACCGTGTTTTTGGCGTTCGCATGTTTCACAAATGCCTGATCGAACTTGATCCAATGAATATTGATAGTCAGTATTTAGCCTACACGCAGATCTCTCGTTTCAATTCATGCAAGGAACTTCAATGAGCTTGATCTCCAACAAGGAAATCCTAATTTTTCATGCTATCCCTGCCGGCAGATTTAGTAGGTGGACAACATATTTCCTAATAATCACGATTGGAAGTTTTCTAATCGCCGTCTCCTCAAAAGTTCAGGTTCCGTTTTATCCGGTACCTATGACTTTACAAACGATGACTGTGCTTATGTTAGGCATGGCTCTGGGCTGGCGTCTCGCAGGAGCGACTCTTTTCCTTTATCTCGCAGAGGGTGCATTAGGTTTACCCGTTTTCGCAGGCACGCCTGAGAAAGGAGTTGGTTTAGCCTATATGCTGGGGAGTACGGGAGGTTATCTTTTTGGTTTTATTATTGCGGCAATGGTATGCGGATGGTTGGCCGAGCGTGGTTGGGGATATAATTTTATTTCTACAGCTGCATGTATGGTTATCGGCAATTTGTTGATATACGGTTTTGGTCTATTTTGGCTTGGGATGACGTTTGGTTGGGATAAACCACTACTGGAATGGGGGGTTATCCCGTTTTTATGGGGAGACTTACTTAAAATTATTATTGCCGCTCTTGTTATGCCGCTCGCCTGGAAAATAAGTGTCAAACACTGATATTCACTGCGCTCATGGCATCAGTGAATTGAAATAGCCATCTGGGAAGGCCTGAATTTACCATCGAACAGAAATTTTACTACGGGCAAGATTTTAAACCAGCATCCAGTTTCATTTCGAAAAATTTGCTAGGGTGCTTATACAGAGCACAAACATATTCTCTGTAAACCGCTGTTTCTGCTGCCAGTACGTATTAGCTTCTGAACTGGTTGGCTGTATGCGATTCGCACCATATTGAAACGTTCCAAAAGCTCGCGGTCACCTGCCTAAACCAAGACTAGCGGGAGCTCAATATCCAGGTCACACGCTGAGGCTATATCCGATTGATTTGAGAACTAAGGAGGTAAAGGAAATGGATGTCGTCTCCCGGGTGTTAAAATTCTGGTACGGGGAGGAGCCTCTGGATCTAGCTGCTGACGGTAATTACCGGGCGGCCTGGTTTAAGAAGAACGACGCCTTTGATCAAGCTATCCGAAGTTGTTTCGAGAATGATGTTTTGGCCGCTGCCGATGGGAAACTGGATGACCTTAAGGAGACAACTGCAGGCGTTTTGACTTTTTGTATTTTGCTCGACCAGTTCCCGCGAAATCTCTATCGGGGGTCGCCGCAGGCTTTCGCCGGTGACCCTATTGCCCTGGAAACTGCCAAGGATGCGATTGCCCGGGGCCTGGACCAGAAATTAGGGAAGACGCGGCGTATGTTCATCTATCTGCCTTTTGAGCACAGTGAAAACGTAGATGATCAGATCACTGCTGTTGAGCTGTTCAAAACCTTAGAAGATGAAAAAACTTACCGTTACGCCCTTGAGCATTATTATATTATTTCGCGTTTCGGCCGTTTCCCAGGCCGCAACGTTGCCTTGGGCCGTGAGAGTTCGAAAGAAGAAATACGGTTTTTGGAGAAGTTCAGGGCCTTTTGACCTGGTTATTCATTGATCCGGATTTGTATCTCTTGGGTTTCTGGCACCGCAACTGCTGCGCGGGCAAAACTTGGCGGCCCCATAAATACCGACGCATTGTTCGAGAACGCGTAATCCTCCAAGGGAATGCCCAGTAAGCCCTGGTCAAATTCATCATTGTCATTCTCGTCGTGGTAGACGGCAACGGCATAAAGCTTGTGCGTCAAACCAGTGAATTTGTGGCGGGCGACTCCCTTAAGAATAGGAACCTCTGCCCTGAGAACCATACCGTCGGATTTAGGGAACCGACCCGGATCATCGTAAAGGGCGATATGAACATTCCCTTCCTGACTACGCAGTCCTGAAACGATCACGAACAAGTCATTGTTTCCCCCTCTGCCCGAGGTGACTGCAAATAGGCTCAAAATGACAGCCAAGACGATACAGGTCAGGGGCCGACGCCGGATCGCTGGACTTTCCTCCATTTCTTTAATACGGCGAGTCAAATTTTGATATTTAGATAGTATCCGCGTGGAACGTTGTCCCGGGGCGGTTGATTTTGGTCGAGGACTTGATTGAGGCGTCTCAGGCTACGCTGTTCTTCTGCCGACGAGCCTTGGTCCACCGTCGATGCGCGAGCGCGGACCTCGCGTAATGCGTCTGATTGATAGCCGTTTTGGCGAACTGTCTGCCCTGACAATTGGGCGTTCGCTATTGTTAATCCATCCGTCATGGGGCCTAAAGTAATGGTAAAAGGTTAATGGAATCTCAAAGCCGTTACTGGTTGGCGGTTAAGTGGGCTCGGGATGGCGGACAAAGGCGATACCCTCTCCAGCACGAAAATGTTTGAGCGCCCAAGTTACGCTGGGGAAAGCCAGAGCATCCCAGGGGATATCCGACCATTCGAGAAGTTTGACGTCCTGACTTTCTGGACCTGGACTGAATTCAGGCGTGGCCAGTTCGGCGCTATGAATTACGTAGACCTGACTGATCCTTGGGATCTCATAGATGCCAAGTACGCCGGTAATGTTGATCTGGGTTTGCGCCTCTTCCCAAGCCTCGCGAGCCGCGCCTTCTGCAAAGGTTTCGTTGAGCTCAAGATATCCAGCCGGGATGGTCCAGTATCCCACCCTTGGCTCGATTGCACGTTTGCAGAGCAGAACCTTGTCTTGCCAGGTGCACACGGCTCCTACCACAATCTTTGGATTTTCATAGGCGATATATCCGCAATCCAGACACGTTAGCCGAGGCCGGTCGTCTCCGTCAGGGATCACTCTTGCGGAAGGGCCAATTAGGTCAGTTGTTTTACTCATCGATTTAAGTGTGAAGATGTCGATTAGAGAACGCAAGTTAGAGTTCTGTCCTATGAAGATGTAAACAACATCACAGGACTGCATAACGGTTCTAATGATATGAGAAATAATTGATTCTCCAATCATATGCGGAGTGATATAATATTTCAATGTGCGCCCAGCGACATGGGGGTGGAAGAAGACGAGGTGAAGGCTGAGGATTAACAGCGGCAATGACCGAGAACCCCAAGTTCGAGCATAATTTCCTGGACCTCAAGAGAGAGGGTATAAACGATCATACTTCACTGGGTAGAGTCTCCCTGAGCCTGCGTAGCACGTTGTTCTGGGCTTTCGGTCTTGCCTCTCTATTGATCCTGGGGGTTGTTTTCGTGCTTGTGGACCAGCGTATCGTCTCGGCGATGAATGACTGGCGCGCGGCGCACAAAGTTTCAATCCTGATGACTCGCACGCAGTCGGGTCTGGCGCGCGTTGAGGCGTTGGAAAAGTCCTATGCGCTCGATAAGGAGCCCGAGTTGACGGGTTTTTTCTCCGAGGAATTGTCGCGCATCGGCATGGCGTTGGACGAACTCTACGCATTTCCGCAAGCCGAGCCTGTGCGCCAACATATTGCTACGCTACGCGATGGCGTTGAGCAGTATGGTCAGCAGTTTACCCGGTTTGTGGCTGCCGAGGAGGCAATGGATGCAGGCATAAACTCGCTCCTGCAACGCCAGACGGCGCAACTGCGTCAGGAATTTACGGCCGTCGGGCTTATCAATCTGGCCGATACGATAACGAGCATTGCTCCCCAGGATAGCGACACGTTTCGCCTATCGGCGCACGAGAAAGAGAGAGGAATAAGCGAGAGGTTCCAGACTATTTATCAGTCTCTGCGGGGCTCGGAGATACCCAAGGAGACTAAGGAGAACCTGCGAAATAAGCTCCAGGCGTATCAAACAAAATTGATGACGATCATCAATAATCGATTTGACCTGGAACAGGAGCGCAAGAATTTTGGTGAGATTCTAACCTATATGAAGCCCAGCACGAACGCCTTATCGGAGTTCACCAATAATTTGGAACTTAGCACGACGAGGCGCCTCGATCAGGCCAGCAGCTTGGCGCGGTATTCTATCGCGGGTGCCACGGCGGCGGTGTTCCTATGGTTTATGCTCTCAGGCATTTTATTGTTCCGAAGCGTTGTGAGCCCGCTCCAGGACTTGGCCTTTGCGGCGGCGCGTTTGGCAGACGGAGATCGTCGAACACGGGTTCCGGCACGGGATAACGTCGATGCCACAGGTCAAATCGCCCGCGCCCTCCACAAGTGGATCGATGATATGGCCAATGCGGATCAGGTGCGTTGGGAATTGGATAAGCTGCGCGCTAAACTTGAGTTAAAGATCCCCGATGCCGACTTCAGCATTCAGGCGGCAGCTGAACCTTCAGACCTGCATGCCGAGATTGAGAAAATTGAGAGGACATCGGACTCGGTGTCGCAGCGCAAATCGTTGCTGGCTTCGCCAATCATTGAGAGGACAACACCCGCGCGTCCCACGGCGCCAAATCCAGCTTTAGCCGCTTTCGAGACAGACAATACGGCTCCGATCTCGTTGATCTCTCAGCAATTGACGCATTTTAGTGAATATGTGACGGCCGCTGCCCAGGACGTAGAACAAACCGAAACTTTGGTACGGAACATCAGCGAAGCCATGTCGCATATCGAAGTCTTGGGTAATTTGGTGACTGATACCCGTCACCAAGTAAACCTCATTGTCTTAAATGGGAAGAAGTGGGGTGAAGGAGACGATGGGATGAGTCAGGAACCAGGGACGCTGCGCCAACTCGATGCTATCCGTGATGTTACGGATCGCACTGAGCGCACGTTGCAATCGGTTCGGGCTGCCATGGAACATATCAATGCAATTACCCACGACATCGCCGCAACGGCGTCTCTAGAGGCCTTGGAAGCCACCGACAAACTGCTTTCACAGTCCCAATATCTGCAACACATTTTGGGCGATATTATGGGTAAGGTTGACCCCAAGCCGGCGCAACGTCTGTCGCCGCCAATACCGCATCAGGACCAGCCACCAGAACAACGGGACACGCCCCCGCATAAGGCGTAGGCGTACTTCGGCTTATTCTTCTAGAGCAGCCACTCCAGGCAGAGTCTTGCCCTCCAGCCACTTAAGGAACGCACCGCCCGCCGTAGAGACATAGGAGAATTGATCGAGTACTCCTGCGTTAGCAAGCGCCGCGACCGTGTCGCCGCCACCAGCGACACTTAGCAACAGACCGTCCTGGGTCAGACGCGCTGCTTCGCAAGCGACGTTGTTGGTTCCGGTATCGAAGGGTGTGATTTCAAAGGCGCCAAGGGGTCCGTTCCATAACACAGTACTGCATCGACCGAGACGCTGAACTAAGTCGCCGATGCTGGCAGGCCCCACGTCTAGAATCATTGAATTGGCAGGTACTGCGTCCACGGAAACTGTCTGATTTGTGGCTCCGGCTTTAAACGCTTGGGCCACCGTCGCATCGACCGGCAGAACAATCTCGCACCCTGCGTTGGTCGCGCCGGCCATGATGTCTTGGGCTTGACCTTTCATGTCCGGTTCGAAGAGCGATTTTCCCACCGAGACACCATTGGCGAAGAGGAATGTATTAGCCATACCGCCGCCAATAATCAATTGATCGACCTTTGACGCGAGGTTCCCCAGAACCTCCATCTTAGTGGAGATCTTGGCGCCGCCGACTACCGCCGCCACTGGTCGTTCTGGGCTATTAAGAACGCCGCTAAGCGCTTGTAATTCGGAATTCATGAGCCGTCCCGCTGCAGCTGGCAGCAAGTGCACGATGGCTTCAGTTGACGCATGGGCCCGGTGGGAGCAGGAAAAGGCATCATTGACGTAAACATCCCCAAGATCGGCCATGGCTTGGGCAAAGGTCTTGTCATTGGCTTCCTCACCGGCATGGAATCGAAGGTTTTCGAGAACCACTACCTCGCCGTTGTTGGCCGAGTCTATGGCCGCGATGGCGGTCGTGCCAATGCAATCGGCGCCAAATAGTACATCTTGGTCCAGACTGGTCTGCAGAGCCATCGCGACCGGCCGCAGAGACATCTCGGGGTTATATTGGCCCATGGGGCGTCCAAAATGGGAAATCACGATGACTTGTGCACCTTTAGCCTGCAAATCGCGGATGGTTGGCAAGGTTCGCTCGATTCGTGTGACGTCGGTCACCAGACCATCATGCATCGGGACGTTCAAATCCGCTCGTACTAGTACGCGCTTTCCGGCGACATCAAGATCATCGATGGTATTCATCTGGCTCAGGATTAGAACTCCTCCAAACATTGGGAACGCAGATTTATTTATAGGGTGTAGAAAGTTATGAGGCCAGAGCCACGTGCATGATACTAGCGTTTGACTGCTCTTGCTCGAGCGTCCGCCTCGGCCGCCTTTGCATTTTCGCCCAGGACCCGGTAGGCATTGGCCAGCCGCCGCCAGCCGTCGGGATCATGAGGATGTTCCTCCAGCCGGTCCGCTAACCGTTGGACCATGCCGCGGATCATATTCTCGCGCTCTTCGGGGGTCATCTGACGGGCCGCCTCCACGTCATCGCGGCCCGGGCCTGGCGTGGCCGACGCCGAAGGCGGCGGTTCCATAGCCAAGGCCTCAGCGCTGGGCTTGAAACTACTGGGATCAACACCTAATTCTCGCGAAGCGGCAACAATCTGACTGTGAACGGCTGTCAACCATGGCGCGCTTGGTGGGGAGATGGCAATTAGGTCGACCCAATCCTGGATGGCGCCATGGACGTCGTTGGCCTGCGCTTTCGCAAGTGCTAGATAATAGCGAGCACGCGGATTACGGGGATCTGCGGCAAGCGTCTTGCTGAACAGATCGTGGGCCTTTGCACTGACAATGTTATTTTGCGTTGGGATCAAGGCTTCAGCGTATTGGAGCAGGACCCTAGGGCTATTCGGTGCAAGGTCATGGGCCTTTTGCGCGGCTGCTAGGGCGTCTGCCGTGCGACCCATATTGGTATAATACTCGCTGAGGAGCATCCATCCTTTCAGGTTATCCGGTTCGTCCTCAAGGCGTTTTACTAACCGTTGGGCTTGGACTTTCATCTCTTCGGCCTGGCGCTGTTTGAACACCTGCCGGGTTTCGGTGGCAATATCGCGGTCGGCATAGGGCAGGTTTGGGAGTTGTGGCGCTCCCATCACGATGTAAGCGATCAATGCAGCCGACGGCGCAACCAGGGAAAGGCCAATAGTCACTGGAGATAATGCGCTAGGCTTTGGTCCCTCATTTTTTTCGGTGGTGGCATCAGCGACATCGGCCAGGGTCAGGATCCGGCGCTCGATCTCTGTGCGCGCGGCCGCGGCCAAATCCGCACTGAGGATGCCGCGTTGCGAATCGCGCTCCAGTTCTGAGAGTTGATCCTTGTAGACGGTGATGTCGAACTCGGCCCGGGCCGGAGGGGTGCCGTTGTTTTGCCGCATCAGGGTTTGTAAGATTATGGCGCAGACAATCAGTGAGATCAGTCCAATCAAAACCCATAGCAGTGTCATGATCCGTCCTTGTCCAACAAATCATTGAGGCGAGCGCGTTCCGCATTGTTCAGCGATGTGGCCCTTGGCGGACCAAGAACGACACGGTGTTGGCGGCGATAGAATCCAAACCCGGCCAATAGCGCGATAAGGACGAAAAACAATGGGCCGCCCCATAGAACCAATGTCGCGCCCTTGAATGGCGGCTTCAGAAGAACGAAATCGCCGTAGCGAGAAACTACATATTCTACCACTTCTTGGTCGCTGTCGCCGGCGATAAGGCGGTCACGCACTAAGACGCGTAGGTCGCGTGCCAAAGTTGCGTCCGAATCATCGATGGATTGGTTTTGGCAAACAACGCAACGAAGGCCTTTCGAGATTGCCCGTGCCCGGGTTTCTAACAGTGGATCAGCGAGCATTTCGCTCGGATCAACGGCGAAAACCGCCGGCCCGAAAGCCAACACACTTAAGAAGGCAATCAGGTATCGCATGTTAGGGCGCTCCAATCTTCCGTAGTCTCTCGATCTTGGGCTTTACAGTGTTTTCCCAGATCTTCTTGTTCAGTGGGCCGACGATCTTGTGCCGGATGACGCCCTTCGCGTCGACTAGGAAGGTCTCCGGTGCTCCGGTGACTCCAAAGGCGATGGCCGCGCGACTCTTCGGGTCGTCGCCGACCAGGGCATATGGGTCGCCATGCTTTTTCAGCCAGGCCGCCCCCGCATCGGGGTCCTCTTCCCGCCAGTCAATGCCGTGAATGGTGACCGCGCCGGACTCCTTCAGGTCCATGAGGAACGGGTGTTCTGCCCGGCAGGCAACACACCAAGATCCAAAGATGTTGACCAACGCAACACTGCCTTTCAAATCCGTGCTAGCAAAACCTTTGTTGTCGCGCCCCTTGATGGGTTTGAGCTCGAAGTCCGGCACGGGCTTGCCCTCCAGCATGCTGGGCAAGCGTTTAGGGTCCTTGGTCAGGCCAACGGCGAAATAACTGGCCAAAACTAGAAACACGGCAAGCGGGATCAGAAAGAAAACACGCCGGTTCATGCGATCAGGCTCCTTGCACGGCCGCATCCGCGCGGCTGCGTTTTGGCGCGCCAACCCGGTGGCGTCGGTCTGTCAGGCTGATTGCACCACCAAATACCATGATCAATGTGCCGATCCACATCCAAACCACCAGGGGATTGAAGTATAGCCGCGTCACATAGGCACCGTTAGCGCCCTCCGGATCACCAAGAACGGCATACAGGTCGCCAGCCAATGTTGTATGGATTGCAGCCTCCGTTGTGGGCTGTTTGGAGACGGCGTAGATTCGTTTTTCGGCGGCCAGATTCGTTACATGTTCGCCGTTCCGTCGGACCGTGAATTTGCCTGCAACAACGCTGTAGTTCGGACCATTGCCGGCTTTGGCACCGTCGAAAGTGAATTCGTAACCGCTAACCATGACCCTGTCGCCGGGTTTCATGGCCTGAATGCTCTCCACCGTCCAGGCCCCAGCCCCAGCCATGCCGATGATGCTGACCGCCAGACCCACATGACCTAAGGTCATCCCCCAGCTGGCACGTGGTAGGCGGGTCACGCGGCGAAGCGCGTCACCTAATGGGATCTGGAAGAGACGGATACGGCTGGCTAATTCGGTCACGGCACCTAAGGCCAACCAGACCCCAAGCGCCAGCGCTATAGCGCCCAGAACGGGAGCGTCCTGATGTGCCATGAAAGCCAGGAGCCCGGTCAATAACGCGGCACCAAAAGCCAACCTCAGACGGAGGAGCGCTGGGATCACGTCGCTGCGCTTCCAATGCAGGAATGGCCCGATGGCCATGGCAACGATCATTGGGATCATCATAGGAATGAACACGGCGTTGAAGAAGGGGGCTCCGACCGAAACCTTGCCTCCGCCCAGAGCATCCAGCAGAAGAGGATAAAGGGTCCCCAAAAGCACGGCCGCAGCCGCAGTAGTCATGACTAGATTATTGAACAATAAGGCCCCTTCGCGGGACACCGGTTGAAACAGGCCCGTGCTGGTGAGCTGTGGTCCCCGCCAGGCATACAGCGCCAGCGAGCCGCCGATGACGATGATTAGTAGAACCAGGATGAAGACCCCGCGTGTCGGATCGGTCGCAAAGGCATGCACGGACGTGAGTACGCCGGAGCGGACTAGAAAGGTTCCTAGCAAGCTGAGTGAGAAGGTGATGATCGCCAAAAGCACGGTCCAGCCCTTAAGGCTATCGCGCTTCTCTGCCACGGTTGCAGAGTGCAGCAACGCCGTACCGGCCAGCCACGGCATGAACGAGGCGTTCTCCACGGGATCCCAGAACCACCAGCCGCCCCAGCCCAACTCGTAATAGGCCCACCAGGATCCCAGCGCGATACCCGCGGTGAGAAAACACCAAGCCGCTAAGGTCCAGGGTCGCACCCACCGCGCCCAGGTGGCATCGACCCGGCCTTCAATCAACGCTGCGATGGCAAATGAAAAGGCCATGGAGAACCCCACGTAGCCGAGGTAAAGCATAGGTGGATGGAAGGCGAGGCCGGGGTCCTGCAGGAGTGGATTGAGGCCTTGGCCGTTCAAGGGCGGAGGAAATATCCGTTCGAATGGGTTCGACGTTAAAAGCATGAAAAGATAAAAACCGACCGCGACCATCGCCTGCACGGCCAGCACCCGGGCCTTAAGGGTCGGCGGCAGGTTGCCGCCAAACACCGCTACGGCTGCGCCAAACAGACTCAGGATCAGGACCCAAAGCAGTAACGAGCCCTCGTGATTACCCCAAACGCCAGAGATCTTGTAGATCAGCGGTTTGTCTGTGTGCGAATTATTCACCACATTGACTACGGTGAAGTCGGAAATCAGATAGACGTGGGTTAGACAGCCGAAGGCCAGTGTAACCAGGAGAAACTGAATGATTGCCGTTGGTTGCGCTAGAGCAATCCACGGACCATAGCGAAGTTGTGCACCGACCAGAGGCACAGCCGATTGCACGACGGATATGAAAAGGGCCAAAATAAGAGCGAAATGCCCCAACTCAGCGGTCATTGGGCAGCCTCCTTAGGCTTCCATTGGCCTGACTTTTTGAGCGCTTCGGCAACTTCTGGGGGCATGTAATTTTCGTCATGCTTGGCCAATACCTCATCGGCTTGGAACACACCATTTTTAAAATGACCTTCGGCAACAACGCCCTGACCTTCACGGAAAAGGTCCGGAAGGATACCCTTGTACTGAACCGTTACGGTTTTCGCCGTATCGGTTATGGTAAACGCGACAACAGCGCCCGCGAGCTTCTCGACGCTGCCAGCCATGACTAGACCACCGATGCGGAGTCGTTGGGCCGAATTGGGGTTTTTTATCGCCAATTCTGAAGGGCTATAGAAGAACACGATATTGTCCTCGAACGCTGTGAGGATCAGCGCCACCGACGACCCCAACAGCAGCAAGCCGATCATCACGAAAGTCAGCCGTTTGTGTTTACGTTTCATCGTTGGGCGCTTGTTGGCGGTGACGGGACCTGGGACCCAGTGCCATCAGCTTTTCGTTGGACGTGTGTTGAAAGCGGCGGCTCATGATCCACAGCCCCACCATTAAGATCGTTGCGATCGCGTAGGCCGACCAGACGAAGTTGCCGTATCCGCCCATATCAAAAAAGGCCGCCATTTTATTTTGCCTCCCTGGTTGCGGCCTCGTTGGCCTGGTGCACTTGACGCATGCGGATTGTGCGTACCTTCATGGCGTTAATTTCCCCTCGCATACGGATCAGCAGAACCCATACGTAATAGGCCTTAAAGGCCAGGGCCATCAAAATTAGCGGTGTCATCATGCTGGAATGTATCGCTGGACCACCGGCCTTCAAAACACTGGCTGGTTGGTGCAGGGTGTTCCACCAATCGACGGAAAATTTTATGATGGGGACATTTACAAAACCGACCAAAGCTAAAATTGCCGAAGCCTTAAATCCCCGTTCGGCGTCGTCGAAAGCGTTATTAAGGGCAATGTAACTGAGATATAGAAAAAATAGGATTAGAACCGAAGTTAGGCGTGCGTCCCAGACCCACCAAGTTCCCCACATTGGTTTACCCCAAAGTGAGCCGGTCAAAAGCGCCAGAAGCGTGAAACATGCGCCGATGGGCGCTGTGGCCCGCGCCGCTAAGTCAGCAAGCGGGTGCTTCCAGATTAGTGCGGTTCCACAGGCGGCAGCCAAGGCCGTGTAGCAGAATAATGCCATCCAAGCCGCGGGCACATGGATGTACATTATCCGGACGGTCTCGCCTTGCTGATAGTCGGCAGGCGATGCGAAAAGGCCGTAATACCACCCAGTCATAAAAAACAGAAGTGTTAGAGCTGCGGCCCAGGGTTGAATCATGTCGGCCAGATGCAGAAATCGTGTTGGATTTGCAAACCGATGAATCATAGATCCATTTTCTCCTTTGGCACTCGGACGTCATATGACCGACGATGTCGTATTACGGAATTTGGTCGAAATAGGCTTCGGCGCAAGTCAATGATCGGTGAGCAGCTTCGGAGGATCATGATCGAAGCGCCTGCCTTAGCGCGCTTGCCGATACCCATGGGCACAAAGCCAGCGTAGCCATTAATAGTCCGGCTAGGGCGAGAAGGTGGGATCTGACAGGAAGTCCAATTAGTCCGGAGTCGATGGCGCTCGCACCAAATATAAGGATCGGAATGTACAAAGGTAGGACCAGTAGGGAAATCAATACGCCGCCGCGCCGGGCCCCAAGAATTAAGGCGGCGCCAATGGCCCCAATTAGGCTCAAGCTTGGCGTGCCCAGGGCCAGTGCTGAAATCAACACAGCAAAGCCGTCCGCAGGCAGGTTCATCAGGATGGCCATGATCGGGGCAGCAATGATTAGCGGCAGTCCGGTGGTCAGCCAATGGGCGGTAACTTTGGCTGCGACTGCAACTTCCAACGTTATTGGTTGCAGCATTAGGACTTCTAAACTTCCGTCCTCATAATCCGCATCAAACAGGCGGTCCAACGATAGCATGGAGGCTAAAAGGGCTGCCACCCAAATAACCCCAGCGGCGATGCGGGCGAGAATATTTGCTTCTGGACCCACCCCGAACGGGAATAGTGCGACGCCAATGACGAAAAACATCACAATCATAATGCTGTCCATACCTTGTCGGTAGGCTAGTTTAAGGTCGCGGGCGAGGATGGTCATGAAACTAGACAAGGGTCGGATCCTCGATAGCGTAATCAGTGAGGTGCAACATGGCGTGGTCGGTTAGGGTTAGTTCCTGATGGGTGGATACCACGACCATGCCGCCTGCTGCACGGTGTTGGTCGATGGCATCGCAAAGCGCGGCAGTGGCATCCGCATCAAGGGCGTTGAACGGCTCGTCCAAAAGCCATAGATCAGCCGGTGCAGAGAGAATACGGGCCAGATTAACCCGCCGTTTCTGGCCAGCGGAGAGGAACTGACCTGGAATGTCTGCTAGCGGAGAAATCCCAATTTTTTCTAGGGCTCTAGCCACATCTGACTGCGGTGCGCGCAACTGTGTCCAGAACGCGACGTTTTCTGAGACAGTCAGGACCG
>MDTD01134636.1_pt1 | contig 21114 bp, 17 predicted proteins | sample 811221 | NCBI WGS metagenome assembly MDTD01 (sample SAMN05326646, study PRJNA326480) | marine metagenome | isolation source: seawater | place: Pacific Ocean: South West | collected 2011
ATAGTTCAAAACTTACAAGAGTTATAACCGATCCTTATAATTCACTATCTTTTAAAAAAGAGAAAGATTTTGAGTTTAAAGACACAGTGGTTACCTTGCTTATAGATAATTCTGGATCTATGAGAGGTAGGCCAATAACTATAGCTGCATTATGTGCAGATATTTTATCAAGAACATTAGAAAGATGCTCTGTTAAAGTTGAAATATTGGGTTTTACGACAAAAAATTGGAAGGGTGGACAAAGTAGAGAGCTTTGGAATAATAATGGAAAAATTAAAAATCCAGGCAGATTAAATGATTTAAGACATATCATATATAAATCAGCAGACACTCAATGGAGACAATCTAAAAATAATTTAGGTTTAATGCTTAAAGAAGGTCTTTTAAAAGAAAATATAGATGGAGAGGCTATATCCTGGGCATATAACAGAATAAAGAAACGAGACGAAGAAAGAAAAATTTTAATGGTTATATCTGACGGGGCTCCGGTGGATGATTCGACACTATCTGTAAATTCTGGGGATTACCTGGAAAAACATTTAAAAAAAATTGTCAAACAAATTGAGAGTAAAAAAGATATTGAAATTCTTGCCATTGGTATAGGTCATGACGTATCTAGATATTATGAAAAAGCAATAAAAATAGCTGATGTTCAAGAGCTTGGTGATGTTATGATAAATGAACTTGGCAGTCTATTCGAAAGAAAAGTTAAGCTAAATTAAATTTTTTTTAGATTTATATTCTGCCATTTTATTTTAATTTCTGCGCCTCCTCTTGTTTCGGAATTTCTAATATTTATTTCAGCAAAATTTTTTTCCAAAAGTGTTTTTCCTATAAAAATTCCTAGACCTAAACCAGTTTTTGATTTATTTTTTTCGCGAATAGATGATATGTAAGGATCACCTATTTTACTTAAAACCTCTTTAGGAAAGCCATTTCCATCGTCCTCAATTATTATTTCTGAAATTTCACTGTTGCTTAAAATCGAAATATAAATATTTTTTTTTGAAAATTTATTAGCATTTCCAATAAAATTTCTAATACCATATACTAATTCTACTGATTTAGTTATTTTTAATGGGTTACTGTCTTGTTCTAAATTTACAACAAAAATTTTTTCGGAAAATTCTTCAAATGATTTAACAATTTCATTAATGTAATTAGATAAACTTAAATCTTTACCTATAAAATCATCTGATATTAACGGATTGATTGTAAGTTTTTTTAAAATGTCGTTGCATCTATTGACTTGACTTACTAGCAATTCTAAATCTTTTTTTAAAATATTATCTTTCTGTAATTGACTATAAAGATCCTGTGATATTATTTTTATTGTAGATAAAGGAGTGCCTAATGAATGTGCTGCTGCTGCTGCTTGACCTCCTAAAGAAACTAATTCTTGTTCTTTAGAAATAACTTCTTGAATTTTATCTAATGCATCCTTCCTTAATCTATTTTCTTTACCAAAGGAAATTGCAAAATAATTTAAAAATAATAATGCTATAGTTAAACCTAATGGAACCGAGTAATAGTAATAATTACTTAATTTATAATCATTTAATGGTGCAGGAAGCTCTTCATGAAATATTGTAAGTATAAAAATTGAAATTAATGTTATAAATATTAATATTAAATTTGTTCTAAAATCTAAATTCGAAGATGCAAAAACACTTGGAATTATTAGAAATACCGAAAATGGATTTAATATACCACCGGTTAAATATAATAATAAACTTAACTGTATTATATCTATTAACAAAAAATAAAAGGCAGAAGAACTAGAAAGTTGTTTATTTTTAAAAAAATTAGATAATAGAATATTGGTAAGACCACCCAAAAAAACTATAAAATTTGCAAAAATGTAATTAAATTCAAATTGAAAAACGAAAGCCACAAGATTTATAGTAATGAATTGTCCAATGATACCAATCCATCTCAAATTTATATAAGTTGACTTATTTAAAGAATATTTACTGATCTCATGGAATTGCTCCATCTAAATGTCTAAATTTGATACATTTATTGCATTATCTACAATGAAATCTTTTCTAGAAGCTACATCATTACCCATTAAAGTATGAATTAAATTTTTATCTTTGCTTTCATTTTTAGAATATTTAACTTGCAGTAAATTTCTTGTTTTGGGATTTAAAGTTGTGTTCCATAATTCATCTGGATTCATTTCACCCAAACCTTTAAATCTTTGTATAGAAAGTTTTGACTTTTCAATTTCAATTATTTTTTTGTATTCTTTTGAATTTTTGTCTATTTTTTTTGAATTTTTAGAATTGATCATTATAAAATTATTAAGCTCTTCTTCATCTTTTAAGTATGAAGTATTGCCCCCCTTGGTAATCTTAAATAGAGGTGGTTGAGCTAAATAAATGTGTCCAAATGAGATGAGTTTATTAAATGGGCTATTATTGAAAAAAGTAAGCAATAACGCTCTTATATGTGACCCATCAACATCTGCGTCTGTCATTATTATAATTTTACCATACCTCAAATCTTTAGTATCTATTTCATCAACATTTGGATTCAATCCTAGTGCATTTATTAGAGTAACAATTTCACTAGAGGAAACCATTTTTGATACTGTTTTTGTTTTATGATCTTTACCATTTCCATTAGAACTAAATTTTTTATTACTATTATTTATGTCTATGTAAGTGTTTAAAATTTTTCCTCTTAAAGGTAAAACGGCTTGAAATTCTCTATTTCTCCCTTGTTTTGCTGAACCTCCAGCTGAGTCACCCTCGACAATGAATAACTCTGTGCCTTCTTGTTTTGAATTTTGACAATCTGCAAGTTTGCCGGGGAGCCCAGTAAGTTCTAATGCTCCTTTACGTCTAACATTTTCTCTTGCTTTTCTAGCTACATCTCTTGCCAATGCGGCTTGAATAATTTTTCCTAAAATAACTTTAGAAATTGATGGATTTTGGTCAAACCATAATGATAACTTTTGACTTACTAAATTTTCTACTATATTTCTAACCTCTGAAGATACAAGTTTATCTTTTGTCTGTGAAGAAAATTTTGGATCTGGTAGTTTTATTGATAACACACAAGTTAATCCTTCTTTTATATCGTCGCCTGATATTGACAATTTATTTCTTTTCAATAAATTATGTTCATTTGCATACTTATTAATTATCCTTGTTAAAGAACTCCTAAAACCTAATAAATGTGTACCTCCATCTTTTTGATGTATATTATTTGTATATGAGTAAATATCCTCTTGATAAGATGAATTCCATTTAAGAGCACACTCTAATTCAATATTGTCTTTTTTGCCCTCTATAAATATTGGTTTTCTAAATAAATCATTGTTGTTTTTATTTTTTAAATTTTCTCTTTTTTCGTCTAAAAATTCAACAAATTCTAACACTCCTCCACTATATTGAAAAACAAAATTTTTATTTTTTTTTGTAGTCAAATCTGTAAGTGATATCTTTACTCCTTTGTTCAAAAAAGCCAGCTCTCTTAATCTTTTTTGAATTGTTAGAAAATTAAATTTTATAGACGAAAAAATTTCTTTAGATGGAATAAAATTAACTTCGGTTCCTGATTTTTTTGATTTACCAATCACCTTCAAAGGTGACTTCGTATTTCCATTAACGAATTCAATAAGATATTTTTTCTCATTTCTTTCAATAATTAAATTTAATTTTTCTGATAATGCATTTACTACAGATACACCTACCCCATGCAACCCGCCAGAAACTTTATAAGAATCATGGTCAAATTTTCCCCCGGCGTGTAATTGTGTCATTATAACTTCTGCTGCTGATTTCTTTTCTGATTTATGTAAATCAACAGGAATCCCTCTCCCGTCGTCTTTGACTGTCACTGAGCCATTTTCATTTAAAGTTACATCAATCTGTTTACAATATCCTGCTAGAGCTTCATCAATTGAGTTGTCGACTACCTCATAAATCATGTGATGAAGACCTGTACCATCATCGGTGTCACCTATATACATGCCAGGTCTTTTTCTGACAGCCTCTAAACCTTTCAATACTTTGATGGAGTCTGCTTGATAATTATTTTTTTGCATTTTTATAATCGGAAACGCTATTCTTATAGCATTTTTTAAAACAATATAAAAATGACTTCGATTTAAAGATCAAAATAATTATTGATTATCAATACAAATAGATCAAAAAAAAAAAGAAAAAAATCGATTTTAAAAAATTGGCTTTTTGGCGGAGAGAATGGGATTCGAACCCATGAAAGAGTTTCCCCTTTACACGCTTTCCAAGCGTGCGCCTTAAACCCCTCGGCCATCTCTCCAAAAAATATCTATTAAATAAATATAATCTAAAATAATATATAAATTTTTATATATATTTAATAATTTTATATCTATGAATAAATTAGTTTTTAAAAATCTCTTACCATTATCGATTTCTATATTTGTTATGATTTGTATATCTTTATTATGGAAAAAAATATCTATACCATTGCATATTCCATCTGAAATTGAAGGTGAATATAAAGAGCATAATCATCACCACCTGAATGATACTTTGCGATTTGTACTAATTGTTATTTTATCATTATTATCTTATGTTGTAAGTTTTGCTTTGGTTCATAAAAATAGCAACTCAATTAAGGAATTAATTTTTAATCGAAGTTTCGAAAAAATAGCTTTTAAAACAAATAAAAAACAATTTCCATATATAATTTTTTTTTTAATTATTTTGATCGTAAATTTTGTCAGTACAGATTTGCCAACTTACAAACTAGATATTTTTCATGAAGGTCAACTTTTATCAGGTGCAATAAATAGTAATCTAAAAAGCAATTTTTGGTTAGGTTCTTATTTAAACACTGGATTATTTTATGATATATTAAATACTAAGTTTGCTTGGAAGATATTTGGAGTCGAAAGTATCGGATCATACAGAATTTTTCAGGTGTTGTTAAATTATATTTTTATTTTTTTTACAATTTTGCTTTCTTATAAATTGTCAAAAATATTTAACTTAGATGAGCAAAAAGAGATTTATTTTTTTTTTATATTAAGTATTTTTTTAATTTATAATTATAACATCTCTTACCCTAATTTTCCTAATTACAGAGATATTTGTTCAATTATATTTTTAATATTACTTATAAACACTTTTTTTAAACAGAACTTTATTAATACAAACTTTTTTTTTATCGGTAATTTATGTTTTTTCTCTCTTTTATGGAGCCTTGACAGAGGAGTGTTTTTAAATGCAACATTTCTATTCGTTATAATTTTATTAATAATTAAAAAAAAATATTTAAATGTTATTTCTTCTATTTTAGGGTTCGGGATTAGTTGCTTAATATTTATTTATTTTATTGGCTTTATTGAATTTAAAGAATTCTTTAACAATTCAATAAACATTTTAAAATATAACGAAATATGGAATGGACTAATACACCCACAACCCTTTTCTGGAGAAAAAAATTCAACAAGAGCTTCTAAAGCTATAATTCTAATTATTTTAAATGGAATAATTATTTCAAATTATTTTCTAAATAAAAATAACAATTTATTCTTTAATTCTAAAATCATATTGTTAGTTTTTTATTTAATGGGAATATTTTACTATAAAATTGGGTTATCTAGATCCGATGGTGGGCATATAGTGATTGGAGCATCTATTAATACTATTCTTTTTTCGACATTGCTAATTCAGTTTATTATGAAAAATGAAATAATTAATAAATTACTAAATTATTTTCCATTAAGAAAAATAATTTTTTTATTATTTCTACCAGTAATATTTATTTTATTATCTTTTAACGAACTTAAAATAAATAAATTGGATAACATATTAAATTTTAAACATAGATTAAAAGAGTTTGTAAATTTTGAAGATAAATACTTTGTGAGAGATGATTACTTTCTATTTATAAATGAATTAAATAAATTATTAATTAACCAAAATTGTATACAAACTATAAACTACGATCCAACTATATATTATTTTTTAAAAAAAGAAAGCTGTACCAAATATTATTATACATTTATTTTAGGTACCAAAAATGATCAGAAAAATTTTATAAGAGATTTAGAAATAAAAAAGCCAAAAATTTTAGTGTATAAAGATAAAAAAGATACATATAAATACAGTCCAGAAAAGAGATTTAAAATTATTAACGATTATATTAACAAAAACTATAAGGATTTCACAACTATATCTAATTTTAAATTAATTTTATTAAAATCAGAATGAATATAAAAAACTTTAAATTAATTAATAATTGCCCAATCTGTAATAATAAGAAAATTTCTTCTAAAGGAAAAATTAAATCAGGGTTAAAAGAGATTAATAATTTTTTTTTCTTAAAGAAGTGTAATAAATGTAATCACAGATTCCTTTCTAAATTCCCAAAAAAAAATTATTTAGTTGAACTACATAAAATAAATTCAAAATTCTTATTTGGGCAAGATATTCATGAAAATTACTATAAAAGAGAATTTAAAAATAAAGGCTTTAAAGGAGTTCGGCCTATTAAAAAACATTGGATTTTTGAATACATAAATATTGATATATCCAAAGAGTACCTAGAGATTGGTCCAGGTTTATGCAGAGTTTATAAGACTTTTTATTCAAAAAAATGGAATTGCCACGGAATTGATTTGCAACCTTTTATTAAAGCTCCAGGGATAGTACATAAACTTTCTATGATTAGAAATGGAAAAAAAGATGTTGCGGTTGCCTTTGATGTTATAGAACATACAAATGATCCCATTAATTTTTTAAAAAATATAAATAAAAAAATGAAATTTAATGGAAAACTTTTTATGACGTTCCCAAATGCAGACTCTTTCAAATCAAAAATTTTTGGCAGCAAATGGAATATGGTTGTGCCTTTAGCTCACATTAATTTTTTTTCAAAACAATCTACCAAAGTTGCTCTTAGAAAAACTGGTTTTAAGATAATATATATTAAGAGCTTTTCGTTAGTATCACCAAAAAGATTAATGAAAAATCTGATAAAACTTCCAATTAAGTTGATATTTGACTTAATAAGGCTTGATTTTAAATCTATTTACTTAAGAATAGAAGAGTTTTTAATCAATATTATTGATCTTTTAAATGGTGATCAAATGAAAGTGGTTGCCATAAAAAATAAAAAAATATAAAAAATTAATTCCAAAAATTAAACTTTGATCGAAACCTTAAATAATTTTTTTTTGTCTGTCTATAAATCGTTTAAAAATATTTTTTTTTTTGTCTCTTTTAGCAATGATGGGGCAATTAAATAAATGAGCATATGTTCTATTATTATTTTCATCTAATGCCCACTCCGACTCATATGCGGACAATAACTTACAATCAGCCTTTTTAACAATTATAGATAGGACGCTTTGTGAGTGTCTATGAGCCTTAAAACCTAATCGAGTTTTTTCAATAAATTTTTTTGGGTCATCGTCTATTAAATCAAATCTGTTTCTCGTAATGTCGAAATGTTCTTCTAATAATTTTAGCGAGTAGTGACATTTTTTAACAAAAAAGGATCCTCCCCAAACTTGTGGAGTGTCAGTTATATCTCTATTATTTTGTACATTAAAATGTTTAAATAAGTCCTCTTTTGTATATTCATATTCTAAGTACTCGGGATATTTATAATTTTCAAATTTACTATTTGTAGGCTTTTTATAGTCAAAACCTAAAAAACCTTTGTCATCATTATCTAAAATATTTATATAATCTAACAACCTTTTCCTTCCATTTTTATTGAGATGGCATCCTACATCGCACCAGTGATAAATATCACCCTGATCGATTTTGCTCAATATATTTTGATGTACAAATGTTTGCCACACCCAGTAACCGTAACCTTTTTTTTTTCCTTTTTTGATTAAATCATCAACGTAATTTTTAAAATCCTGATTTAAATCTTTAATGGTAAAAAGATGAAAGTCGTTATAAATTTTCATTTCTATAGCTTGTTTTAAAAATCTATCTGCTGACCTTTTTAGGTCAGGACTGTAAAATGATGCTAAATGAATTTTCATTTAACTATATATACTTTACTTTTATTTTTATATTATTTTTTTTTTAAATTTTGCAGGGTTTCCTAAAACTAATTGATTTTTTTTCACATTTTTTGTAACAACTGAACCAGCTCCTATAAATGCCCCAGTTTCAATTTTGATATTTGGAAGAATTGTGGAATTCATTCCTACAGTAACAAAATCTTCAATTACAACGTTACCTCCTAATACGGCACCTGGCATTATATGAACACCTGTTCCAATTTTACAATCATGTTCTACCAAAGATGAAGTATTTACAATTGAGTAATCACCGATTAAACTATTTTCATTAATAACCGATGAGGGAAATATCTGAACACCTTTTCCTAAGTTACTTTTATCAGTAATAATCGATTTTTTATGAATTATACTTAAAGGAATAAGATTTTTTTCTAATTTCTTTGATATTATATACCTTGCTTTTCCATATTGATTTCCAACACATGCTACAAAATACTTAGATTTTTTAATAAAAGTACTTAAATCTCTTTGCTTATTAGAAAATTTGGCGTTGTTTAAAAAAGGAGGTTTTTTTATCTCTGGATCAAATAAATAACCAACACCAACATCTTTTGGAACATATAAGATCTCTTTTTTTTTTATATAATTAAATATTATTCCCGCTTTATATTTTGCTCCCCAAAAAAAAATGTTTTTTTTCATAAAATAATAGTATACCGAATTTAATTAATTTACTTATTTTTTTTGATGAAAAATATTCTTATTTTGGGCTCTGAAGGTTATTTAGGTTCTGTTTTAGTTCCACATTTATATAAATCAAATTTTAAAATCACCGGGGTTGATGAATGTTTCTTTGGTATAAATAATTCAAGAAAACATTTAAAAATTGTAAAAAAAGATTACTCTAAGTTGAGTGAAATATTTTTAAGTAAATTTGATATAGTAGTTGACCTAGTAAATATTTCAAATGATCCGGCATCAGAATTAGATAAAAATTTTACAAAGAAAGTAAATTTTATAAATAAAAAGTTATTAATAAAAAAAATCAAAAAATCCCCTAATCTTAAAAAATATATATATATGTCGTCATGTTCTGTGTACGGACATAACAAATTTTTAATTAATGAAAGAAGTAAACCAAAACCAATATCATTGTATTCAAAACTTTGCCTAAAATTCGAAAATTATTTAAAAAAAAATTTAAAATATAAATATTCTATACTTAGACTCGGCACTTTATATGGATGGTCTTCTAGAATGAGATATGATATCGCAATTAATAAAATTATTAGAGATATGATATTCAATAATAAAATTGAGATTTTAGGTGGACAGCAATTAAGATTTTTTTGTTATAATAAGTTTGCATGTAATTTTATTGAAAAAATTTTAAGAAGTAAAAATAGTTATTTAAATAATAGAGTAATCAATGTAGGAGTGCATAATACAAATATAATTAATTTAACCAAGCAAATACTTAATATAACTAAATTTAAAAAAGCAAGTTTATTTCACGAAAAATTTAATATAGATAATAGATCTTATGCAGTTTCATTGAGATCTGTGAAAAAAATATATAAAGAAATTAACTTTAAAAATTATTTTAGAAACTCTATAAAAGAAACATTTAAATCTATAAATAAAGACAAGACTCCATTTGATAAAAAAAAAGTTACTCTTAATATATACAAAGATTATTTACAAAAATAAATGATACCATTTTACAAACATAATTTAAAATCCAAAAATTACATAAAAAACACACTTAAGAGTTCATATCTTACATCCGGACCAGTATGCCAAAAGGTTGAGAAGCTATTATCAATAAAGTTCAAAAAGAAAAATGTTATGCTAACAAATTCTTGGACTAATGCTGCAATTTCTTTACTTCTTTCATTAGACTTAAAAAAAGATGATGAGGTAATTATTCCTGCTTGTACTTTTGTGGCATGCGCCAATGTTATAGAGATAGTTGGGGCAAAAGTTATATTTGCAGATATTGATGAAAAAACAAAACTAATGGATGTTAATGATTGTCTAAAAAAAATAACTAAAAAAACCAAAGTAATTATGCCCGTACATTTGTATGGAAACTTATTTCCGACATACACTCTTAAAAAAAAAATTAAAAAAAATGTTATTATTATTGAAGATAGTGCTCATGCATTTTGCGGTGAGTATAACAACAAAAAAATAGGTTATTATTCAGATTTTTTGATTTTTTCTTTTTACGCAACCAAAAGTATAACATGTGGGGAGGGAGGAGCAATTTTATCAGATAATAAAAAAATAATGGATAAAGTTAGATCTATATCAAATAATGGTATGACTAAGCCTGCTTTTAAAAGGTTTGAGAATAATAAATACAAACCTTGGGATGTTCATGATTATGGTTTTAAAGCCAACCTAAGTGACTTAAATGCTTCATTACTAGAAGAACAAATTTTAAATTATGCTAAGACTGTTAAAAAGAAAAAGAAAATTTTTACGTATTTAAAAAATAAATTATCAAATATACCCCAAGTTAAATTTCCATTGAATTTAAAAAACAATAATCGAGATTATTATCTGTTTCCGATAGGAATAAATAGAAAACATAGAAACAATCTAATTGAGCATCTAACATCAAAAAAAATTTTTGTAACTGTTAACTTTAAATCAATTTGCAATCTTAGTTATTATAGAAACAAAATTACTAGTAATGATTGTCCACATAGTGAAAAATGGGGAAATGAAACTTTAAGTTTGCCTTTTCATGCAAGATTAAGCAAAAAAGAAATAGATAAAATTTATTTCGAAATAAATAAATTTTTTAAAATTAATCGTCTATAAGCGTCCAAGGCCATTCCAAATATTTAGTATTTTGTTTAAACCAAAAAGACAAATATCTCTCTGCTAAGTAAGCATATAATCTACCAGTATCGTAACCTTTTAAATTTTCAAAACCAAACTCTTTTTCACAATCATCCAACCATTTAAATAACTCATTAAACCAATTCTTAATAATATTTTTTTTTGCAATAAACATTATATGAGGATTGTACTTTACATTATTGACAACATAATTATTAAACTTTTCAGATTCACTTTTATCTAATAGATTGATAGCTTTTTCTAAATTTCCGTATCCATGATGCATATCAAAATGTAGTTTAATATTTCTCAAATTTTTGTTAAATAATATACTTGGATTTTTTATTAAAGATTTAAAACCTCTTTTTAATAATTTCATTTTTTTTACTTCGTTTAAATATATAGGTTCACAAATTATAGCATCATAATTTTTCCAAGCTGTTGGTACTTCGTGCAACAAATTTTCTTCAATATTTTGATAATTTATATTAAATTTATTTTTTTTTTCTTTTAACCAAAATCTTCTTTTTTGACAGAAACCAATCCATTCGGCCTGATCTTCATCTAACTTGTTTTTCCAATACCAATAATGAAAAGTTAATTCTGAATAAAATTTTTCTTTACCAAATATATGATTGCCTAAATCACACTTTAAATAATTTTGTGGTGGGTTTTCTTTACCTACCCATCCAATAAAGTAATTAGAATGTTTAATTTTTTGTATTTTTTTGTCAGTAACACAATAAATATTTAAATTACTTACTAAATTATCCATTGATCAAATTTAGTTAAATTTTCGTGTATATACTTTGGGAAATTATAATCAAAAGTAATTTTTTCGTATTTTTGATTCCTTTTGAGTATATCATCTCTATTTTGTATAGATTTTGTTATTGAATCAATGTTGGTATAATAATCACTGTTAAACTCTGAGTGTGCAAAAGATTTGAGTTTATCTTTAATTTGTGCTGGAGGCATTAAATATGAAAAATGCCAACCTCCATTTTCAATAATATTCCACTTAATTTTATAGAATTTATAAAAAGGATATTTTTTGACTTTCTGATCTCTTAACCACTGAGGCGATTTTAAAAATTTTTTTTTACAGGCTTTTGTACCAAACCAGTTAGGAAACGTTTTATTTAGTAAATTTATTTTTGAACTAAAATTTTTTTGTTTAAAAACAAAATATTTAAACTCTGTAAAATTTTTTATTTTTTTTAAATTTGGAATTTCATCTATATCAGATATCATAACTAAATCATTTGAATTTAAGTCTTCAATGCCTTTAGTGATATAATTTCTTTGATAATTTTCTCGATCCCATGGTTTAAAATTTGAGGGAAAATTTTCTATAATTAAATGAGATATTTTATTTTTGAACTTTCCGAAATTATTTAAATTTAAAATTTTTGTTTTTTTTTTTCCTTGATGATCAATTAAAGACTCAACTAAAATAAATTTATCCACATATTTATCAAGCACGTTTAGTCTTATATCAAGAGGTAATTCCTCATTATTATACATGAAGCAATCGTAAATTTTCATTTTATTCTTTATTAATTTTTAAAACTCCTATGAAAGCCTCTTGAGGAATTTCAACACGTCCAAATTGTTTTGCTTTTGCTTTACCTTTTTTTTGTTTTTCTAATAATTTTCTTTTTCTGTCTAAAGCTCCACCCCCATGAATTTTAGATAAAACATCTTTTTTAAAACCTTTTATTGTTTCTCTTGCTATAATTTTGCCTCCAATTGCTGCCTGGATAGGTATCATGAAATTTTGCTTTGGTATTAAGTTTTTCAATTTTTCACAAACCTCTCTACCAATAGACTGTGCAAAGTCTTTGTGTATCATCATTGCTAATGCATCGACAGGTTCTGAATTCACTAATATTCCCATTTTTACAAGATCGCCTTCTTTGTGGCCGATTATTTCATAATCAAAACTTGCGTATCCACTTGTCATGGATTTGAGTCTATCATTGAAATCAAATACTACTTCATTGAGAGGAATTTCATAATTAATAACTGCTCTGTTTCCAGAATAGCTAAGGTTAGTTTGAATTCCTCTTTTTCCCTGACATAATTTCATTATTGATCCGAGATATTGCTCTGGAGTTATTATTGTAGCTTTTATCCATGGCTCCTCTATATACCGTATTAAATTAGGATCTGGTAAATTAGACGGATTTTGTAAATTTTTTATCTCTCCATTATTCATATGTATTTTATAAACTACACCTGGTGTGGTAGTTATTAAGTTGATGTCAAATTCTCTTTCTAGTCTCTCTGTGACAATTTCTAAATGTAATAATCCTAAAAAACCACATCTGAAACCTAGACCTAATGCAGAAGATGTTTCAGTCTCAAAAGAAAAACTAGAATCGTTTAATCTTAATTTTGCTAAACCATCTTTTAATTTTTGATATTCTGAGCTATCAATTGGAAATAATCCACAAAAAACCACAGGTTTGCTAGGTTTAAAGCCTGGTAAAGATTCTGCTAATGGATTTAGTGTATCACAAATTGTGTCTCCAACTTTAGTTTCAGAAAGTTCCTTAATTCCAGTAGTTATAAAACCAATTTCACCAGCATTAAGTTCTTTTACATCTTTGGGTTTAGGTGAAAATATCCCTACCTTTTCAACAAAATATTCATTATCATTAGACATCATTTTAACTTTCATATTTTTAGTAATTTTTCCATCTATAATCCTTACTAAAATTACAACACCTAAATAGGTATCGTACCAGCTATCAACTAACAAACATTTTAGTTTTTTATCAACATTTCCCTTTGGGCTTGGTAGTATTTCAATTATCTTTTCTAAAATATCTTCTATCCCTTCTCCAGTTTTGCCAGAACAAGGAATTGAGTTGGATGTGTCAATTCCAATTACGTCCTCAATTTGTTTGTTTGATTTTTCTAAGTCCGATGCTGGTAGATCAATTTTATTCAATACTGGAATAATTTCATGATTTGATTCTAAAGCTTGATATACATTTGCTAACGTTTGAGCCTCAACACCTTGTGTACTATCAACAATTAGTATAGATCCCTCACAAGCATATAAAGATCTACTAACTTCATAACTAAAATCTACATGTCCAGGTGTATCTATAATATTTAGTATATATTTTTTTCCGTTTTTAGACTTATAACTTAATTTTACAGTTTGGGCTTTTATCGTAATACCTCTTTCTCTCTCAATATCCATAGAGTCTAGGACTTGAGCTTTCATCTCCCTATCTGTTAGTCCTCCACACTTATGTATAATTCTATCTGCAATTGTTGATTTTCCGTGGTCAATATGCGCTATAATAGCAAAGTTTCTTATATTTTCTATATTTGACATTAGGATCTAAGTTTAGCACCAAGTTGTTTCTCAACTGATAATATAATCTTATTAGATATATCTGTCAGGTCTTTTTCATTTAAAGTTTTAAATTCTGATTGGATTGTTACCTTAATGGCAATTGACTTCTTATCCAAAGGTAAATTATGTCCTTCAAAAACATCAAAAATTTTCACATATCTAATTAGTGACTGGTCTATATTCTCGATCACATCAACGATTGATTGGGCTTTTAAGTTTTTGTCAACTAAAAAAGCAAAATCTCTGTATGATTTTTGGTAGTCAGATAATTTTAATGTTTTTTTTTTTTCTTTATTATTTAATTTGTAATTAACCAGGTTGTCTAGGAAAATTTCAAAACCATATATATTGTTTGTAATTTTAGGATGTAATTTACCAAAGTGAGCAATTAAGTTTTTACTTGTTTTTGTATAAAATGAACCCGATATACCAGGGTGATAATAGGAAGGAGTCTCGTCAAAGATAGAAAGATCTTTTTTTTCAATACCAAGCTCTACTATAGTTTGAATTAAGTCTTTTTTAATATCAAATACACTTAACCGATCATGATGCATCTTACTTTCTTCCTCAATATTTTGTGTTTTAATTCCACAAACAACGGTAATTTGATCTCCAGGTTTATTACCAGTAAAAATTGGTCCAATTTCAAATAATGACTGATCAACAAAACCTCTATTTAAATTTTTTTCCATATAATAAATTAAGTTTGGGTATAAAGAATTTCTTAACACACTCAAATCAGAGCTAATCGGATTCAAAATTTTTATACTATCAAGTTTCTCTTTAAATTGGTTATTAATTTTTTCTTGGCTAAAAGACCAGGTTATCGACTCAAAATATCCTTTTGACGCTACTGATCGTTGAGCTAGATGAAACTGTTTTTGATAAAAATTGAGAGTGGGTTGTGATCTTTTTTTTTCTGGCTCAATTGACTTAATTTTGTCAAATCCTAAAATTCTAATTACTTCCTCTACTAAATCAATTTCACTAAATATATCTGGTCGCCAAGATGGAACTTCTACCTCAATTTTTTTTTTTAATTTTTTTAACAAAAAACCTAATTTACTTAAAATAGTAATTATGTCTTTCTCTTTTATTTCTATTCCTAAGGTTTTTGAAACTAATTTTGTATCAAAATTAATTTTTTTTAATTTGTAAGATGATGTTTTTTGAATATCAAATTTCGAAACTTCACCACCACAAATATCTACAATTAATTTTGCAGCTATTTCTAATCCCTCTTTTGCTGATTGTGGATCTATACCTCTTTCAAATCTAAACTTAGCATCACTGTTAATTTGTAGTTCTTTTGCTGTTTTTCTAGTAAATCTGGGGTCAAAATAAGCAGATTCTATTAAAATATTTTTAGAATTTAACTCAGTACTAGATCTAACCCCACCAATTATTCCTCCCAATCCAAGAGGTCCCTCATCATCAGAAATTACACACATATTTTCTTTTAAATGATAAGATTTATTATCTAAAGCGTGAAGTATTTCACCTCGTTTTGAATTTCTTATTGTAATAGAATTTTTGATTTTATTTAGATCATAAGCATGAAGAGGTCTGTTTAGATCAAACATTACATAATTTGTGATGTCTACTACTGCAGAAATTGGTCTCAAGCCTAAGGCTAAAATACGCTCCTTTAACCAACTAGGACTTTCTTTATTTGATATATTTTTAATTATACAACTACCAAATATTGAACAAGCCTGATTCTTGTTTTTTTCTATTTTAACTTTTAAATTATGCGTTAAGTTTTGTTTTAAATTAAATTTTTTTTTTTTTTTTAAACTTCCGCAACCACTCGCAAACAAATCTCTGGCTATTCCTCTAACACCTAAACAATCAGATCTATTAGGGGTGATTGAAAGTTCAATCACATTATTATTTTTACCTTGAAAATATGGTTTACCTATTTTACTTTCAAATTTTTTGTTAAGCTCAATAATTCCTTTTGAGTTATTGGATATTTTTAACTCATCTCCAGAACAAAGCATTCCATAAGAAGTCTCTCCTCTTATCTTAGTAATTTCTAATTTTGATCTATTTTTCGGAATAATTGATCCTGGAGGAGCATAAATAGTAATTAAACCATCTACTGCATTTGGTGCTCCGCATACAACTTTAAAAGCATCTTTTCCTCCTACAGAAACATCACATAATTTTAATCGATCAGCATTTGGATGTTTTTTAACGTTTAAAATTTTAGCAACAACAAATTCACTTAATTCATTTTTTAATGGCTCTACGTTTTCAACCTCAAGACCAATCGAATTGAGTTTATCTATAATCTGGTTTTCAGTTTTTTTTGTTTGCAAATGGTCCTCTAACCAATTCTTGGTAAATTTCATCGACTTAATCCTCTATAATTAGTTGGAACATCTAATGGATCAAAACCATAATGGTTGAGCCATCTATAATCACATTCAAAAAAAGATCTTAAATCATTAATACCATATTTAAGCATAGCCAATCTATCTATGCCTATACCAAAAGCAAAACCCTGATATTTTTTTGAGTCAACTTTACAATTTTTTAGTACATTAGGGTGAACCATTCCACATCCCAATATCTCGAGCCATTTATCTCCTTCTCCAATAATTATATTATTATTTTCTAATCTATATCCTATATCCACTTCTGCTGAGGGCTCGGTAAAAGGAAAATGACTAGGACGGAATCTCATTTTGATTTTTTCTACTTCAAAATATTCTTTTATAAAATAATTCAAACATCCTTTTAAATGACCCATATTTATATTTTGATCAATATGTAGTCCTTCTAATTGATGAAACATCGGTGTGTGAGTTTGGTCGCTGTCACTTCTGTAAGTTCGTCCGGGTGCAATAATTTTAAAAGGAGGTTTACCTTTAAGCATTGTCCGAACTTGCACTGGAGAAGTGTGTGTCCTTAGTAGTGTTTTCATATTTTCATCGAGGTAGAATGTATCATGCATGTCTTTTGCAGGATGATTTTCTGGTGTATTTAATGCTGTAAAATTATTATATTCATTTTCTACATCAGGGCCTTCCTCAACAGAAAAACCTATTTCAGAAAAAATACTTGTTATTTCATCAATAACTTGAGAAATGGGATGGACTTTTCCAATCTTAAATTCTTTTTCTGGTAAAGTTACGTCAATTTTTTCTTTTGCAATTTTACTATTAATTTCCTGATTTGAAATATCAATTAACTTTTTATTATATATATCTTGTAATTCTACTTTAAGTTTATTTATTCTTGCGGCAAAGTTTTTTTTTTCTTTCGGATCCAAAGAGACAATTTTTTTAAATTCTAAATTTATGAAACCATTCTTTCCTAAAATTTCCTCATGGATTAAATTAATTTCCTTTAAATCCTTGGAAACTCTTATTTTTTCTTTTAGCTCGTCTTTTTTTTTTTCAAAATCTGACATTTTTACAGATTATTTCTTAAAAAAAGAAAAACAATAGTGAAGATTAATTAAGTGCAGCTTGAGCTTTTTTTACAATGGTTTTAAATGCTTCTGGACTGTCATATGCAATTTCCGCTAAAATTTTCCTGTCAATTTTTATACCTGATTTGTTAAGTGCATTTATAAATTTTGAGTATGTTAATCCCTCTTGTCTCACACCAGCATTTATTCTTTGTATCCATAATGATTTGAAATCTCTCTTTTTGTTCCTTCTATCTCTATATGCATACTGCAAAGCTTTTTCCATAGCTTGTCTAGCTACTCTAATTGTATTTTTCCTTCTCCCCCATTGTCCTTTTACAGATTTAAGAACTTTTTTATGTTTGGCTTTACTTGTAACTCCTCTTTTAACTCTAGGCATTTTATCCTCTTAAATTATAAGGCATATAAGATTTCACAATTTTTGCATCTTGTTTAGACATTACTGTTGTACCTCTCTGATTCCTTATTTGCGAATTAGTTCTTTTAATCATGCCATGTCTTTTACCAGCTTGGGCCATGATAACTTTTCCTTTAGAAGAGATTTTAAATCTTTTTTTTGCAGAACTTTTTGTTTTTAATTTAGGCATAATTTTCAGGGTTATACTAAGTAAAATAAGAATTTACAACTGCAATTATCAATTAAATAGGCTGAATAACCATTATCATTTGTTTGCCATCTAACTTTGGTTGTGATTCTACCTTGCCTATATCTTTAATATCAATTTTAATTTTTTCCATTAATTCATTTCCTAAATTAGAATGTTGCATTTCTCTTCCTTTAAATCGTATTGTAAATTTAACTTTATCTCCTTTAGACAGAAACTTTTGCGCATTTTTAATTTTAAAAGTGTAGTCATGTACTTCTGTCACTGGTCTAAGTTTAATCTCTTTAAGTTCTATTTTTTTTTGTTTCTTTTTTGCTTTATTTATCTTTTTTTGTTGGTCATATTTATACTTTCCCATATCCATAATTTTACATACAGGTGGCCTAGCATTAGGTGCTATCTCTATTAAATCCAAATTTTCTTTTTTTGCTTTAACAATAGCTTCTTGTAAATTCAGAACTCCTAAATTTTCACCATCGAAATTAATAACTTGCACCTCTGGTGAAGTTATTCTGTTATTTGCTCGTGGACCTTTGGGTTTAGTTCTCTTTTGAAAGTAATTTTGTTTGGGAAATGGCACTTAATTAGATGGAAATTTACTTAATATTGAATATTTTTTTTTAAAATTATTTAAATTCATGTTTTCTTGTTTATTAGATCCTAAACTTCTAATAGTTACAGAATTAGAGTCAACTTCTTTTTTTCCACATATAAGTAATAATGGTATTTTTTTTAAAGAATGTTCTCTTATCTTGTAATTTAAATTATGATTTTTTAAATCTACTTCACTAGAAATCCCAATCTGAATTAACTCTCTTTGAACTTTTTTTGCATATTTGTCAAATTCATCCGAAACTGGAATTACTACTGTCTGCAATGGAGAAATCCAGAATGGAAGTTTTCCAGCATAATTTTCAATTAATATTCCTATAAATCTCTCTAATGAACCAAATAATGCCCTGTGAAGCATTACGGGAACCTTTTTACTTCCATCCTTAGCGATATAAGATGCACCTAACCTTGAGGGCAAATTTAAATCAACCTGTAGTGTTCCACATTGCCAATCTCTTCCAATTGCATCTCTTAAAACAAATTCTATTTTTGGTCCGTAAAACGCACCCTCACCTTTATTAATTGAGTATTCAAGATTTGTTTTATCAATGGCTTTTAATAGTGCTTCCTCTGACTTATCCCAAACATTATCTTCACCAACTCTTAATTTAGGTCTATCCGAATATTTTAATATTATACTTTCAAAACCCAAATCTTTATAAATATCCAAAATCAGCTGTGTAACTGACAAACACTCCTCTGTTATTTGTTCCTCCGAACAGAAAATATGTGCATCGTCTTGTGTAAAAGCTCTCACTCTCAGTAAACCATGTAATGCTCCAGATGGCTCATATCTGTGAACCTTTCCAAATTCGGACATTTTTAGTGGTAAGTCCCTATAACTTTTTAAACCTTGATTAAATATTTGAACACAACCTGGACAGTTCATGGGCTTTATCGCAAAAACCTTTTCATCTGGTGTAGTCGATGTATACATATTTGAACCAAATTTTTCCCAATGACCTGATTTTTCCCACAAAGATCTATCTAAAATTTCTGGAGTATTGACTTCATTATAACCAGCTTTATTTTGTTTATCTCTCATGTATGAGACTAATTTTTGGAATAAACTCCAACCTTTTTGATGCCAAAATACAGAACCAGGACTTTCCTCTCTAAAGTGAAATAAATCCATTTCTTTTCCGATTTTTCTATGATCTCTTTTTTCGGCTTCTTCGATCATAGAAAGATATGAGTCTAGATCTTTTTTAGTTGACCAAGAAGTTCCATAAATTCTTTGTAACATTTCATTTTTAGAGTCTCCTCTCCAATATGCACCGGCTACTTTTGTTAGTTTAAAATATTTTCCAATTTTACCCGTAGAAGATAAATGAGGTCCTCTACATAAATCATGCCATTTACCGTGAAAATAAATAGATACTTCTTCGTTTGTAGGTATACTCTCTATTAATTCAGCCTTATATATTTCACCTTTTTTTTTAAAATGATTAATAGCTTTATCTCTATCCCAAACTTCTCTTTTTGTTTCTTCGTTTCTATCTACAATTTCTATCATTCTATTTTCAATTTTTTTTAAATCGCTTTCAGTGAATGGTTCTTTTCTAGCAAAATCGTAATAAAAACCATTTTCAATCACTGGTCCGATTGTTACTTGTGTATGTGGAAAAAGCTCTTGAACTGCCATCGCTAATATATGTGCTGTGTCGTGTCTTATAGTTTCAAGCCCTTCTTTATTTTTAGACGTAAAAATTTTTACAGTTGCGTCAGTTTCAATTAAATAATTTAAATCTTTTAATTCTCCATTAACTTCCATAATCAAAGCATCTTTTGATAAAGAATTACTTATCTTGTTTGCAATCTGAATACCGTTGACAGAATTGGGAAAATTTATTTTTTTTCCGTCTGGTAATTTTATGTTTGGCATTATTTAATCAATCTATTGTATTCTGAATAAGTGCTATGACACATTTTTTCAACATTAAATTTAGAAATAACGTTTTTTCTGCCTTCTGCTCCAATTCCATTTCTAGTGACATCACTTAAATTAAGTACCTCATTTAACTTTTCGCTTAAATTTTTTGAATTTCCTGCCTCAAATAAGAATCCCGTTTTATCATTTATTATTGTTTCATTCGATCCACCAATATTACTAGCGACAATTGGTTTTTCCATTGCTTGTGCCTCAACAGACACTCTGCCAAAGGCCTCGGGTTCAATTGATGCTGATACTATAATATCAGATATTTCATAAGCAATTGGCATTAAGTCCAGGTGTTCA
>MDTD01019708.1_pt1 | contig 21112 bp, 28 predicted proteins | sample 811221 | NCBI WGS metagenome assembly MDTD01 (sample SAMN05326646, study PRJNA326480) | marine metagenome | isolation source: seawater | place: Pacific Ocean: South West | collected 2011
AAGTGAACGAGAGTTGTTGAACGATGCATACTGGAAGATCAGACGACCGAAGTATCCATGAGCAGCAACGATGTTGTAGGTCTCTTCTTCTTGACCGAACTTGTAACCATAGTTCTGAGACTCTGTTTCAGTTGTTTCACGAACAAGTGAGGAAGTAACGAGACTTCCGTGCATAGCAGAGAAAAGAGATCCACCGAATACCCCAGCAACACCGAGCATGTGGAACGGATGCATAAGGATGTTGTGCTCTGCTTGGAAAACAAGCATGTAGTTGAACGTACCACTGATACCAAGAGGCATAGCATCACTAAACGAACCCTGACCGAAAGGATAGACCAGGAAGACTGCCGATGCGGCAGCGACGGGAGCGGAGTAAGCAACACAGATCCAAGGGCGCATGCCCAGACGATAGGACAGTTCCCACTCACGACCCATGTATGCATAGATACCGATCAAGAAGTGGAAGACGACGAGTTGGAAAGGACCACCGTTATACAACCATTCATCTAGGGAAGCTGCTTCCCAGATGGGGTAGAAGTGAAGACCAATTGCGTTGGAGGAGGGAACAACTGCACCAGAGATGATGTTGTTGCCATACATGAGAGAACCAGCAACTGGTTCACGAATGCCATCAATGTCCACGGGTGGAGCAGCGATGAACGCGACGATAAAGCAGATGGTTGCCGCCAACAGAGTTGGGATCATCAGGACGCCAAACCAACCGACATACAGACGGTTGTTAGTGCTGGTAACCCATTCGCAGAAGGATTCCCAGTTAGAGGGGGCAAGATTGCCCTTGAGAGTAGATTGAGCCATTGTAAATTAAACTTAAAGTAAGACCATCAGGGAAATGGTGGAGTTACTATTCCTCTGCACCCTAAGCAGAGGTATGAGAGACTGTTTTTTTACCACGCTGTTTAGTCTCGGTAAGGCGTGGGTATGTTACGAAACCGTGACGGTACGTTACATTTGTTTACCTATTTAGTATACAGGAGTGCGGAAAACCAGTCAACCCCTAAAAGATGAGTACTTGTACTTATTTCTGAGGGGATGCTTGGGAACCTTGTGTTTAGGGTTGCGTCGTAAGTCTTTCTTGAGATCCCTAAGAAATTTAAGGTGACTCTTGATTTCAGAACGAAGCATCTTCAACACTGTAGTCAGTATAGCATGGTTCCACCTCCCAATGGGCGAAATCCACCTCTCTATTTGCAAGCATTTGTTCCAGTTCCTCAACTGTCAGGCAGACCTTCACAGGTTCGTTAGTTGCCTTGTTGTAAATATGGAAAAGTTTTTCTTGTATCATATACCTTTAAAAGAAAAAGGATCCTTCTGTATTTTAGCAGAGGATCCTTGCGGCGACGATATTCAATTGTTATTTAGACAGGGTTGCTAGCAGGGATCATCATTCCTCCCCCCATGTCGTCATCATCGTCATTAGTTTCCACTAGGAGTAACATGAAAAAGAATGGTGTCAATAAAAAAATAATTGTCTGTGCCCATTCTAAACTCATGATTTCCTCGCTACTGCTGCGATAGGAATTAGCACCAGCACTGCTGCTACTAAAAATCCCATCACCAAATACCAGGGATAAGTTGTCCAGTAGTTGCGTAGCTGCCAATAGCAGCGATGACTCCGAGCATTGCTGCCCAACCATTAATACGTTCTGCGTTTTCGTTCATTGTTATGTCCTGGGTAAGGGTGATCAGATGCCAAAGGCACCAAAGAAAAAGAGACTACCAGTGGTAGCGTAAGAGATAACTGCTGCAACAAAACCGAGCATCGCAGTGCGACCATTCAGTTTCTCAGCACGTTCTGCATAGGTCTCGTAACCATAACGCTCAGCGTCGGTTTTAGAGACATACATTTGGGGTTCGCGAGCGAACATATTTGTTCTTCCGCCGTCTTCAGTTGTGATTGTTCCTGAGCGAGTCATTAGTTTGTTGCGAAACTTTACATAGTATATAGTAATGTAAAGTTCTTGTCAAGCCCCCTCGTTCATTGCGAACACTTATACATGACATAAATAAATATGGATCCAAAATATGAGTGCTATGAAAAAATTATTACCACTCGCTATGTTACTGATGACCGCTTCAGCAGCTAATGCTGGCGGACTTGTTACTAAACACGCAGCAAGCGTACAACTAACTGTCAATGCTGCACAATCAACTGCCACAAGAATTGGTTCCTCGTTCAGTATTTCAGGTTCAAATATTGATACTACGGACGGATCAACTGCAAACACAGTTTCTGCTGGTACTATCACCTCTGGTGTATATTCTCCAGGAACTATTGCAGCAACGCAAGATACTCCTGGCGCAGCATTTAGTTTCAGTCAATCTTATACACAAGCTGATGCTGTTCCAACTAGTGCAGCAACTGTAGGTGCTATTCAGAACTTCGGTTCAATGACATCTTACACAGCTGGAACTGCTGGCGATCTTGCTGGTACTGTAACGTCAGCAAATGCACTTACCGTAACGGCAGGTGGAGCTGGCACTAGTGCTATCGGACAATTTGTCTCAGAGGTTACTGTAATTGATTGAGGACGTTCGTAATGATCCATTTTGGAAAGACGATACGTTGGTCTGTCCTGTCTGCGGTGGTTGCAAGTGTCATACCTGCAGCTGCCCTGGCGGTCCCCGTGGTCCCGAACTTCCAGCAAGGCTCAATGACGAGCCACACAGAGACGACCAGCAAAGTAACTGAAACTATTAATAGCATGGACTATAGTACAGGGTATCAATACTCTGTTACTGGTTCAGGTGTATCTGCATCTGGATCTTTATCGCCAGGAACTGGCACAAACAATGTAACTATTGAAGGAGTGACATCATCATGGACTGGCGCAACCAGCACACCAAACTTCACACAGACAACACCAGGAGCAGCGTTCCAGTTTACGGAAACCTACAAAGGTCCTGGGCTTCAAAACCACACTGTGATCCAGCGCGTAACCGAGGTAACGTCGGTCACAGATACTACAAGTATCTTCTCCCAGTAATATGTCTAACCAACCTTGCGACTGCCCCTGCCACACTGGCGGAAACTGTAGGGGGTGTAAGTGCAACAGCATCCCCAATCGCGAATAGCTCAGGCTCAGTTACCAACCAAGCAATTCAGGTTTTACAAGGACCGTATATTACTAACACATATGGAGGTGGAATCCAATGTCAAGGACCCACCATGAATTTCACACCGTATGTAACAGGAACTGCGTCAGCACAAAAACCATACGAACCATACTACATGGACCCTGTATATGATATGAGGGATTTAGATGAGGATGGCTCTTTAGATAATCCTGGGGACATTCTCTACCATGTTCCTACAAGAACTGGACAGAAGGATAATTATAGTATTGGTGTAGGTTTCTCTGCTACATGGTCAACACCATTGGATAAGAAACTACAGGAGCAGTGTAAACAAGCAGCAGCAACACAAATTGCATTGCAAGAACAATTAACTGCCAATAAAAGATTAGATTTTGAGATCGCGAGACTCAAGAATTGTGGAGAACTCATGAAAGCTGGCATCCAATTTAGACCAGGGACAAGATACGCCACCATTTGTGCAGACGTTATGGTAAATAACGTAAGCTATATTAAACCACATGTACATACTATTCCTTCCCCTTCAGCTTCCGAATCGCGTGTGAGCGAATCCGCTGCTGATCTCGGCGCTCCTTTAAAGACTCCACTGGGAGAGTCTTCCCCCTTAAGGTCGCAACCTTCTTCAGGACTTTCTTCACAGCAGGTTTCACCGCTTTTAACAGAAGATCAGCAAGAGGTTTTGCAAGCAGTGCCGAGGTCGTCGCGACCACAGCAATGGAGGCGGTGGCAGTCACGGCACCCGCAGTAGGTAGATTACCTACAACTTGCTCAGGGATATTTAATTTCTCTGTTACTTGAATACATTCCTTTCCAACCAGTCGGTACTCAATGACTTTCTCGTCTCCTTTGATGTGTCCGACTGGTTCTTTTAATGCCTGCGATTCTGTAGGACAATCAACCTTTGCTGTTACTGCCTTACTTGTGTTAGGAACTTCAGGTGCCTTTACTTCTGGTGTATTAGTTGGTTTGATTGGAGGAACAGGAGCTTCATATTCAAATTTCAACTTACTTCTATTATAATCCATAGGATTAAAAGAAGGCATACCTGCATCACAAAATATCTTGACGCCCTTTGGGTCATCAGTAACTAGATTTTTATTGTCACCTTCATCTTGTACATGAGCTTCCACACATCCAGGCATGTCAATGATAGGAACACCTACCTGTTCTGTGACTGGTGGATAGATTGGAATTGCTTGTGGTGGAGATGAAGTTAACCAAGAGGGCATGTCAGGGATATTGATTGGTTTAATATCAAGATCCCTTACCCCAATATCAGGGATTTCCATCAGCAATCATTAAATACTGTTCCAACTTGAGAACCTAATTCAGAACCTGCTTTCTGTCCTAAGAGCAGTGCCCAACCACCTGCCAACCATCCAATGTAAGGGATCCCAGAGACCGCAGGAACGACGAGACCAGCAGCTACGCTAGTTCCTGCCATTGCACCTTGACTCCGTGCGCCAGCGTCCGCCGCGATACACTCGGCGCTGACACCTCCTGTCTTTCCCTGTTCACCTATTTCACCTCCCCCGATGTTACGGGTGCCGTCCATGGTGTACTGATCGCGACGATACTCAGTTCGCTGCTCAGATCCTCCGCCAAACATTCCTCTCTTTTCTTTGTCTAGATCAAGAGATCTTTCCGACTCAAGAATAGTGGGATCGTTTGCTTTGTATTCAATACTATAACCGTCTCTACCTGCATGGATTTTATAAGACGAGTAGTCTCCACGAGGAATATTAATAGTTGGAACCTGTGGAACTGGTGGTTCTTCTGGTTGTCTGATTACATATCCGACTAAACCGATATGCGATACAGCAAACAATGCACCAACGGTTCCGATGAGAATCTTAAACGTTGATGGTTTCTTTGGACTACCAACCTTTTCAGTTCCTTCTACTCTAAATGTATCATCTGTCATGGTAATGATGGGAGTGCGGGACCTGTAGCTTTAGGTAACTCAGGCACTGCAGCATCAACCATACCAGGGAGTGCTTCAGTAACTGCCTTTGTTACAGCTTCTGTTGCATTTTTTCTTGCTCTTTCAATGAGCACATCTTTATTTAAATAAAGGTAAGCACCTCCACCAACAACTGATAGTGAAACCAGTCCCGATAGAAGTGCTACAATGTTAATTAATTTTTGCATTATCATCCTCCTTTTTGCCAATGGATGGTGCTTTCTTGGGGGCAGATCCATTTCTGGCAGGAGAGAGTCCGAACGCAGCTAAAGATCCAGAAAACACCGAGGCGATGAAGGTGGGATCAAAATCTAGAATCTTTTGACCGTTGGGTAAACGAACGTAGCTGAATGTTAGGAGAGAAGCAGACCATATAAGTACAACAACTTTCACCAAATTACCAAGAACTTCATTCTTATCTTCATCGTCTGCCTTCTCTTCTACAATGGCTTTAGATTTATCTTCAGACATTTTATAGAGATCAGGGCTCTTATATTTATGCCTTATAGAGTCCGTTAACCCTCGGATACAATTGTCTATTCGCGTTAACATTGTTATCCTCTCTATCAGTACGGCGTCTGTTATTTAGAGTGGACTGTTTAAATCCAGAAATATATCCTGTCTCTGGTCTTGTATTTTTACAACGTATCTCACTGTTAGGACTACCTTGCTGACAAGTACTGTCATCATGTCCTCCTGGTGTTTGATATGCAGAATTGCTTACTACAATTTGCCCACGCATTGATGGATGATTACCACATTCATAATAAAATGTTTGATTTATATGATTTTGGTCAGTAGTCCATGACATTGCATTAGCATTACCACGTCCATTCAAAGGCATGTTAGTTATTGTACCAGTGTTGATATTATTTCCGTTTGCATCTCTAATATACATTGGATGATTCCAGGTAGGAGCTGCATTAACGTTAATGGTTCCTTGCATACCAGGGTGAGCTCCACACTGATACTTATAAGTTCCAGGTGTTACTCCAGTAGTATCCCAATTCAAAAATGCCCACTGTTGTGAAGCACCATTACCTGTTACACCTGAGACATTATTTCCATTTGAATCTCGGATCCAAATAGGGTGACTAGCCATGTTTATATAAAGTTCTATCCCAAGAAGATCACCTGCCGCAAGTGTTATGGTGGGGTTCCAACTTGTCGCCCCATTTATATCCATCTCATATCCTTGAGAGGTATTTGCATTAGTAATACCTACGTAAACTTGACCCTGTGGTATTTCAAACCTAATTGTATCTCCAGGATCTATAGTAAAGGTTGGATCTGGTCCCGAAACATTTCCATTCTTATCATTACTACTGGAATCAAAATAATAGTTTACATTATTAGTATTTGCTTCATCAATATATCCATTATATGTGTTATATACTACACCATAACCAGCTCCAACATCAAACGTCATGTCTCCATCAAGAGACATCTGTCTTACAAATCCAATTGCATCATCATTAGTAAATCTTTCTCTACCTGAAGCAATACAAGCGAGAATACCACATACCTGAGGAGACGCCATGCTAGTACCACTAAACGTTAGCATGTTGTCCCAAAGATTAGGATATTCTGGTCGGTCAATAGGACCCTTTAATTTACTTGATCCTGCATATACACCATCACCAGCAATAGAAAGGATATTTGTTCCAGGAGCAAAGATGTCAATCCTATCACCATAATTTGTAAATGTTGCGCGTTTAAAATCCTTGTCAGCATTAATTGCGCCAACACATATTACTCCCTTTGCTGCACCAGGACTTGCCCCTCTGTGCATATATTCATTAGTTCCAACTCCAGAGATAGTACAATAATTATCATAGTCTGGATGACCTTCACGTACCATGTACCAATTAGAATTACCAGCAGCTGCAACAACTACAACCCCTTCCCTGATAGCATCTTCAATATCTGCATCAAGAGATGGAACTCTCAGTGGCCAACGTGCAGATTTGATGCCAAAATCTTTAAGGATACCAGTCATTGACCATCCGCTTGGACCAGGATTACTAGAGTTATATGTTGTTCCTCTGTAAGTAATAGAGGTTACATTACCGATTGACCAATCAGCATTGATTCCATATCCCCAACTATTATTTGTGATCGTTGGGTTTCTTCTTCCAGTAGCAGGATTGATTGGTTTATTTTTATGGAACTCTCTAATCCAATCAAACAAAGCAAGAACTGAATAGTTGCCACTAAAATTTAATCCATAGATATTTGCTTCATTTGCCCATCCATAATATTGTCCTGCAACTGTTCCACCAACATGCATACCATGGTCATGTGCTCCTGTTGCTCCACCAGCCATTGATGGATATCCATAATTTCCACTGTAACCCACGTTTGGATGTTCTGCAAACCAATCATACTGAACAAATCTATTCTTAACTGGGTCACTTACACTTTTCCATTCATCAGAATCAAAAGCACACTCTCCATCAATGATAACAACATCAACGTGACGACCGTTATTAAAAATTTCTACAGTATCTGGTCCTGCTATAGTACTAGTACCATTAGTTCCGAACGTACCCTTTGCTCTCTGTGCAGTAGTTCCAGCACTATGGATGTGACCCCATTGACGATCATTCTTTCTAGAAGTACTAGTTGAAGCGTACCCTTTGGTAAACTCAACACCTACTCCATATACTTCATTGTTATGATACCCTTCAATTTCTACAGTGACATTATCTCTTACATCTGGAGACAACTCGCAAGCAATAACTCGTTTATCGTTTGAAATTAACTCTGCTTCTTCTGCAGTTAATTTGTAGTGTGTATTCCTACTAACTTCTCTACGATTTAAAAGTTCTATCTCTCTATTTGGAATATAGAGAGTACCACCCTCAGTTTCCATGTCATTATAAAGACTCTGTAGTTCTTTGTGAGATCTACATGTGACGATGTATTCGTTCATCTCCATATCAGACCTCTAGTTGTACAAAGTGCAGGGTTACATCAATGTCTCTTGTTTGACCACTCTTGTTTACAACTTTTATATACGCTGCAGTAGAAGGTGTGGAATCATTATTCCAACCAATAGTACCAGGAGTAATAGGTACTAATGCGCCATCGGATGTAATAACTTCAGCGATTACACCAGATCCTGGTTGAGGGTCAGTAACTTCTAATCTATTTGAATCGTTTGATCTAGCAGCATTGGATGTGTAAACAGTTACCCATGCTGCATGTGACGTTGCAATCTTAAGTAATGCATATGTTTTTGCTGCGGTAATAGTAAGGTCTTGCGATCCGCCATTAGGAAGGGCAGTTGCTGTTGCTGTTCCAGTTGTTCTACTTGTAAGACCTGATCCACCGCCGCCGCCTGTTTGATTTCCTGGTTTCCAAAGACCAACACTTGCATCATAAACTAATACCTGACCATCAGTTGGTGGTGCTGTAGCAAAATCAACACCACCTATAAAATTAATTGAAAATGGAGCAGCAACCCAATTAGATGAAGATTGATCATAATATAAAAGATCACCGCCAACTGGTGCAACAGTTGTTAGATCTGTATCAGTTAATCCAGCTAATGTACCTGCAGGTGCAGCAGTAAATTCAAGTGCATTACCACCAGAGTTAACTGTAAGAAACTGTCCAGCAGTTCCCATAGAACCTGGGGTATCAGTTAGTCCTACGAATGTGGAAGATCCTCCTCCACCGCCACCGCCACCAGATTGATCAACTGGTGCAAATGCCTGTAGGGTTTGACTCCAAGCAAGCACTTTACCATTACCATTATTAGCATCAAGAGTTACATTGTTGAATGTAACGTCGGTAAGTTCTGAGATGCTTTCATTGTTGAGGTTCATTACAGCATCTAGAACACCAGTGCTAGCACTAATGTTTAGATTGTTTCCGATCTTGATACCACCAAGTGATGATGCACTTGCAATACCTAGAGTGTAAACACCAGTAACACCCTGACATTTCCAAGTTCCACCAGTAGCATCCCACTGCCATTGAATACCTTGAGCGGTATGGATGTCACCATTTACTGGTGAAGTTGGGAAATTAATTGCCATGCTTAGAGTACTCCTTCCTTCTTATTTAGATCAAACGACGTGGACAGTTGCTTTCCAACTTCCAGATAGGTAAACCATTCTGACAGTGAAAGTTTGGACGGTAGATGGAACTAGAGTTCCTACAATACGAAGTTGAGAAACAGAAATGGAACTACCAGCAAAGTCTTTGACTAGGATGGATGAAATCGTTCTTGCTGCTCCAGGTTGATCAACGTAGATAGTAAATTCAGTTGTATATCCATCTTCAAACTTAGATTCTGCTACCTGAACTTGGAAGTCTGCAGTTGGTGCTTTTAAAAGATAAGCAGGTGATCTTAGATCAACTGACATAACGTCAGTGCTATCAGTGATAGGTGCTAATCCAAATCCACTCTGTCCAATCTCAACTACTTCTTCATAATCAGATTCTTCAAATCCTGCTTCTCCTGGTCCAGGGAATAAATCTCCTGCTTGAGTATAAATTTCAGTATCAATTCCAATTGCAACTGCATACTGATACCACTGAGCAAGAGTAACTTCAGAAAGGTCTGCTTTATCTGGTTCATATACATTAGCATTAAACCAGTTCAATGCGTGAGCAGGAGCTTGAGTGTTCTGAGAAATCAACCCCTGATTAATTAGGGTAGTAATGAGAGTGCTAGGTACAAATCCATCTCTCTTCTTACGCTTTCTAAACTCAGGTTTACCGCTACCAGTTGTAACCTTAGAATCATCCCCCAACCATAGAGAATTGTCGGATAGGAATAGGTGGCGAATCTTATACTCTGCATTACCTAGATCGTACTGAGCATTTGCAGATGGTAAGATGTGTCCATTAATTTCAATGCCCGCACTTGCTTTAATAATACTACCACTAGCAGGAGTAATTTGTATAGTGTTAGGACTGTTACCAAATGGTCCTGTGTTATGAGCTCCAATTCCTATTGAACTTCCATTCAGTGTGATATTTGTAGGAGCAAGTGGAGGTGATGCATCAATCCACTGGTTGCTACTACCATCAGCATAATAAACTTTCAGTCTACCTTCATTTGATTTCCACCAGAGGTCTCCATCAACAGGATTTGCTGGTGCATTATCATCGGTGGTAACAGTTGCACCACCACCAGATCCACCACCTACAGCATTAATTCTAAGTCCAGATGATGACACCTGATCAATAGTAATACCAGCACCTGCGTTTATATTGATATCATCAATCGTACCATTACTTGCAGTCAATCTCAATGCTGCACCAGTTGGAATTGAAGCAGCACCATGAGAATACGTAGTGTCTGAGTCAACAGGAATGTCTGTTAGTTTTGCTAGTTCAATCCACTGACCAGCGTGTGCAAAGTATGCTCCACCTGTAGAATGAACATGAGCAAACATGCCATGCCATGTGCTAGCACTAGGAAGATCAGAAGTAGTATCGTAATGGAATCTTAATTTATTTTCTTGACCAGCGAGTTGAATTACTCCTTGACCAGAAATACCAAATCCTTGAGCATCTAAATTACCACCAAGTTGTGGAGTAAGATCTTCTTTGATCTCGGTAATACCAGCAGAACCTGATGAAGCAGTCCACCTTGCTGTAGCAAGATCCCACTTAATATATGTACCATCAGCAATTGGATTAGGAAGATCAACGTCAGATAGATCAGTAATCGTAGATGGAATCTGAGGTTTACCAATAAGATCTGAATACAAACCAGAGAATAATGTTGGTTTGTTTAGAATAGCACCAAGACCTATTGTTTCATTCCAGTCAGACTGCACCTGTCCAGGTGGGATAGTTGGTGTATTAATTAGGTCACCATAGTCACCACTCTGACCCACAGCAGAGATGGTTGGTTTATTTAAAATCTGTGCAACGCCAGAGGTTGCAGTCCAGTCAGCATTAACTTGAGCAGCAGGAATAGGAACATCATCCCACTCAATACCCTGACCAGTTGATCTCAGAAACTGACCGCTAGTACCAATGGCACCGTTGACTTGTAATGGTTTGTCTGTTGGAAAATTTAATCCTTCCTTTGCTTCTACAGGACCATTATCATTGTAGTTAGCAATTTGATTTGCTAGTATTTTAGACATACCTCAGTCTCTCAGAATGCTGCTTTTATCTGAGAATTATTTATAAAGAGCGGGAGATCGGATTTGAACCGACGACATTCAGCTTGGAAGGCTGACGTTCTACCACTGAACTACACCCGCAGAAAAGGGGGAGGTCAATCCCCAAGGCACATGCACGCCACCAATTTTATTATTTCAGATGCTAAATTGGAAAACAACCACACGGAAGGGGATTTACCACCAACATATCTTTGACTGGAACATGTAAACCAGGCGGGAGAGAGTCCCATCCGCACCACTTGCTCTTAAGGAGAAGCAAGAAACCCGAGGGGTCATAAAACCCATCCCGACCAGGGCGCTTTTAATGTCATCCCGAGACTGGACCAGCAGTTAATCTGCTCAGCTCCACCAGGGCGAGTTTTAAGAGTCATCCCGAGACTCTTTGTAATCACCGAAAGAGATTACATCTTCACCAAGTCCACCAGGAATATTAACTGGACCTGCAGCATAAGGACCATCAGTAGTAAACTCAATGTTATCCAGAGCATCAAGATCACCACCAGGACGATCAAGATAATTGGAATTCAAATTGAAATTGAATTCACTGCTGCGAGCATAGTAGCTACTGCTGTTATTAGTAAAACGAATCGTGTTACTAATTTTTTTATTCAAATCACTAACATGTTGATACTCACTGAAGAGTTCAGTTAGATATTGATCGTCACCCTCTGCAAGAGCGTTGATCAGTGCTTGACGAAGTGCCTCTTCGGCAGCTTGTACTTGTGATTGTACGCTCATAATTACCTCAGTTATATTTACGGTAGGCACCTACCTCAGGATCAGGGTCCAACCATTTGGTGTACTCTGGGTCTTCAAGGCAGGTGTCAAGTTGCATCTGGTTGTCAAGGAAATACATGTCACTGTATCGCTTGGTCCAGTCATTGAACTTTTGGATACGATAGTCAGGCATACCGTTGATCTCTAGCAGACCGCACTGAACATAGCGGTACGGTCCTCGTTCAAAAATGACTGTGGGTTTGTTCATGAAGCATCATCGTGGTTGTTGTAAGTATTATACCACTCGTCTTCCCCCACGTGCTCCAAGTCTTGGTCCAGTTGTGAAGCTGGCACAGCAACGACTGCTCTACCGTCTGGTTGCCTGATCAGAAACTCTTCACCATTTTCAATACGATCCATATACGTATCAAAATTCTTTTCAAAATCAGCGACACTTACTTCTTTCATGTTATACAACAGATGTTTTGTTCTTGCATATACTTAATTGATTCTTGACATCCACCTAATTTGATATCGTCAAGAACTATTTGTGGGAACGTAGTGTGTTCCCCAAACTCTTGATAGAATTCTTCTCGTGTGAAGTCTCTATCAAGTTCATAGACTATGTACTTTAATTCAGACAAGTCCATGACTTGTTTAATTTTAGTACAATACTTACATCCTCTTCGTGAGTAGATAGTAAATGTCATATCACTCATGGGACCAAGCGTCTGTTTTTGATTCCAGAGATGCCATGGTCTCATCATAATCTTTCTGGAAAAGTTCTAAACCTTTATCAGTGAGTACATGATTATACATCTTATCAAAAACACCTGTTGGCATAGTGACAATGTGAGCGCCGTTGAAGAATGAACGCGACACTTTATATACATCTCTCAATGATGCAGCAAGAACTTGAGTCTGCACACCTTGGACTTGATAGATTGCAGTAATAGAACGAATAAGTTCTAGACCACTAATACTATTGTCATCATATCTCCCGATGAAAGGAGAGACATAGGTAGCACCTGCTTTAGCAGCAAGAATTGCTTGAGCAGCACTAAAGATAAGAGTGACATTAGTTCGGATACCAATGTCACTCAGTTTCTTACATACTTCAAGACCTTCTTGAGTACAGGGAAGTTTTACAGTACAAACTTCTTTGTATTCGCTATGAAGTAGCATTGCTTCATGGTACATTTCCTCAGCGTTACCAACAACTTCCATGCTGATGTCAGTGACACCAAGATTAACAAGTTCACGATATACATCATGAGGATCTTTTCCACTCTTACGAATAAGAGTAGGGTTAGTAGTTACACCATCAACAAGACCAGTCGCAAAACGACTGGTGATAGCATCTACATCTGCTGAGTCTAGAAAAATTTTCATCTTAATAATTGTTGGTAATGTACCAATCGGGACGACAGGATTTGAACCTGCGACATCTCGCTCCCAAAGCGAGTGCTCTACCAAACTGAGCTACGTCCCGTGGCGGAAAGGGTGGGATTTGAACCCACGGATGCTCTCACATCGTCAGTTTTCAAGACTGATGCAATCAACCACTCTGCCACCTTTCCTTGGTTTGGAACTGTTCTTCCAAATTATAGTACAGACGGTAGTTCTTTGTCAACACATAATAACCGTCAATGTCCTTGCCGTCGCAGGTGAATCCGTAACCAATAACATTCTCACACTGACCATCAATATTCAAACACTTATTAGTATGGAGATAAGAATGGTATCGGTCATCTAAATTGATCATCGTTCCTCAAAGTCAAGTTTACGAACCTTACGCTTGCGACGGTTCTCCTGATATTGTAAATCGGATTGTGTTAGGATTCCATTATATTTAATATTCTTTTCATGATTCGTTAGCACAACTTGACTTAAGTCATTAGCACCAACATGATCATCTACTACTCTCATTTGATTTGGACAACCACAGAACTGAACTTTGCTAGTGCTTGTCAGTTCTTTGTTGCATACTTTGCATCGCGCCGTTAACATTATTCAGCATTTAACCTCTTGAAAATAATGGGTGAAGAGGGGATTGAACCCCCGACCGCCTCCGTGTAAAGGAGATGCTCTACCGCTGAGCTATTCACCCTGAGTGTCGGTGAGAGGACTTGAACCTCCACGCCATAAAGACAATAGAACCTAAATCTATCGCGTCTACCGATTCCGCCACACCGACAAGGCGACTCAAGTAGGATTTGAACCTACGACCGACTGCTTAGAAGGCAGTTGCTCTATCCAGCTGAGCTATTGAGTCAAAAAAGAAACAATCAGAATTGATTGAATCCAGTACCAGACATCCAACCACCAGGACCAGACTGGAAGTTTTCGGATCCACCAGGAGGATCAAGTTGAACCGTGGTTTTACCGTTGTTGGTAGCAACATTATACATCACTTCGTGGATGTTGGCAACCTCTTTACTGGGAGATTTATCTTCCTCTGCAGCAATGAGTTGCTTTTCCTCTTCTAGTTGAGCACGAATCTCTTCCTGCTTTTCAGTGAGAGGAGGGGGAGGACCAAACCACGGATCGTATTCCAGAATTGGTGGTGCTGGAATACCAGTATAGTATTGATCCTCGTAGTCTAAACCATCTTCCTCAAGATCGTCACAATCAACAACCTCTTCATCAACTTGACATACGAGTTCAGTTTCTTCAGGTGGATTGTTAATTAGTTTCTGTAGTTTTCGTAGAATCATAATCAAAGTAATCTTTTCTGTAGTACCGACCGAGGATGTTTGAATTATAAAAGGCAGGTACTCCTTCTGTCAAGGCTTTTGTCAGAACGTCGTGAAGAAAAAGTTGTCTTGTTTCTTCATAGTTGACCCTTCCTGGTGTCCCGTGAAGTGAGAGGATCTCTCTGGAAAAACACTCCTTTCCATAGAGTTTGATGTCCTCTTTGAGTTCTGGACATGACCCGTAGTATTTTTTCCAGTCAGATTCTGAAGTGACTCTGCGCTTACCTCCCCTAGGTTTGCGCTTCTGCCAGAAGTATTTCCTGCCGATGTATTGCCTTCCGTTCTGGAGGTTTGTAATACGATAGACAAAGCCGTAGCTGTCGCCAATGTCATCAGAGACAAAGTGCTCACCACGGTACAACCAAGGTTGATTATCGGAGAATGTGCCAGGAGAAGTTCCCCTCTCGCTCGCATTTTTTCTCTTAGTGTTGCCATTCACTGACCCATTAATGTACTGACTTATTTAGTCAGTCCCACGGATCTGGTATTTGAACCGCATTGCTTGGAGGAACCATGCGTCGGTTAGACACTTCGGTCCCTCCATGATTATCTTCGCTTGCTTGTCGGTCACGCTTGGGTCTTGGAGGGCTCTTACCTTCCAACCAGGCAAAGAATCTTTCGTCATAGTTTAAAACCAGCGAACGTATCTTTTTTAACATCTTGCTTAATGCTCCCGATTAGATAAGACTCAACCTCAGTCTCCTGTGGTGCCACCTGCATACCCTTAGAGGATAACCAGTGCTCTGTCCAGGGCAAAGGATTGTTAGTAATAGGAGTGTCAAAGATTGCTTTCAATCCAAGGGACTTCAAACGTCTATTGGCAGTCCACTCCACATACTTAGCCAGTAGTTTGTCGTTAAGACCAATAATGGAACCATCTTTAAACAGATAGTTTGCCCAAGATTTTTCTTCTTCAACACACTGCTGGAACATACTGTAAACATTTACCTCTTCCTCCTTTGCAATTTCTACCATGGCGGGATCGTCACCGTCTCGCCACTTGTTCATAATATTTTGAGTGATGGTCATGTGTTGTGATTCATCTCTCGCGATGAGTCCGATGATCTTAGCACTTCCTTCCAGAAGTTTAAGTTCCCCGAATGCGAAAGAGCAAGCAAACGAGACGTAAAATCTAATTCCCTCCAGGATATAGACATTAGCGACCGCTCTATATAATTTTCTCTTGAGTTCATAGAGTTCGTTTTCTGCCATTGGAACGCCTTCAAGTTGGTGCTCCCACATTCTCCCAGAACCATACTCCTGGGCTGCTTGTAGAAACTCATCATATGCTGCTGTGACAGACTGTGCCCTTGAGAGGATCTTATCATCCTCTAGGATCTTATCAAAGACCTCAGAAGGATCTGCATATACATTCTTAATGATGTGGGTATAAGAACGACTGTGGACCATCTCCATGGTCTGCCAGATGTTCATACAACCTTCAAGTTCAGGTAGTGAACAGTAAGGTGCAAAAGCCATCCCAGGACCGCGCCCTTGTACAGAATCCAGGAGGATTTGGTACTTAAGGTTACTAGTGAAGATGTGCTTTTGTGCTTCATTAAGTGTCTGATAGTCGGCACGATCTTTCTGCAGTGATACTTCTTCTGGACGCCAAAAATAACCAAGTTGTTGCTGTGTTAGTTTATCAAACACAGGATACTTAAACTTATCATAGCGTTGGACCCCAAGAGGGGGTCCGAAGAACATTTTCTGTTTGGTGCTGTCTACGATATCCGTATTGAATACCGTCATTCCTTTGACCTTTGTACGCATAGGTTCACCACTCGTTCTAAATTTTGCAGCTGTCACAGTCTTCCTCCTCGGTTGTAAAGATGTCGTCTAGTAGATCTTGAATTGAAGTTTTCTTTTCCTCTGTTAGTTGTGGTTCATCACTCTTGATATCATATGTGTTTTGATAATAAGAAGTTTTCCAACCATACTTGTAGGTTGTCAACCAATCATTCGCCATCACAGAAACTGGCACCTCATTGTTCTCATAGTTCTCTGGATTGTAACTCCAGTTGCCAGAGATTGCCTGGTCAAAGAACTTCTGCATAGCAGCGACAACTTTGATGTAACCATCGTTGTCCTTCATGTCCCAGAGAAGAGTGTAGTTATTTTTAAACGTACCATACTGAGGAACGATCTGTTTGAGCGGTCCCTTTTTGCTTTTCTTAGTGGACAGAAAGGCTCTAGGTGGTTCAATTCCATTTGTTGCGTTTGACACAACGGAACTGCTCTCTGATGGCATCTGAGCGGACAATGTTGAGTGTCGCAATCCATGGGTGGTAATAGAATCCCTAAGAGATGACCAATCATAACTCAATTCACTCCCACAGAACTCATCAACGTCTCTCTTGTAGGTATCAATAGGGAGGATACCGTCTGCATACTTGGTGCGAGAGAAATATTCACAGGCACCTTTCTCTTGTGCGAGAGCGTTGCTGGACTTGAGGAGATAGTACTGGAAAGCTTCAGACAAGTCGTGGACTGCTTTCCATGCTGCTGGATCGTCATATTTGTAACCGTGCTTTGCTAAGTAATGTGCAAGACCAATATAACCAATACCAAGTGAACGACGTGCGAGCGTAGAACGCTCTGCTGCATTCACGGGATAATCTTGATAGTCAATCAACTCTTCCAAACCTCTAACCGAAAGGTCACAAAGATCTTCCAGTTCTTCCAAGGACTTAATTTTACCCACGTTAACGGCAGACAAAATACACAACGCAATCTCTCCTTCTCCATCAATGTGCTCCAGAGGAGTTGTAGGTAAAGTAATCTCTTGACAGAGGTTACTCATGTTCACTTTGTCCTTGAAAGAAGAGTGATCATTACAATGATCAATGTTCATGATATAAAGACGACCTGTCTCCGCTCTCTCTTTCAAGAGGTTAAGAATAAGTTCTTGAGCTCCGATAGTTTTCTTCGGAATAGATCCATCAGATTCATAACGTGTATAGAGATCATCAAAGTCAGGAGTCCCAAAAGAATCGTAAAGACCTGGGACATCGTGAGGTGAGAATAGGGTGATGTCTCCATCTGTAATGAATCGCTCGTAGAAGAGTTTGGAGATTTGGATGGAGTAGTCAAGTTTTCTTACGCGATTGTCTTCTGTTCCTTTGTTGTTCTTGAGAACAAGAATGTCCTCTATTTCTTGGTGCCAGATTGGGAAGTGGACAGTCGCGCTTCCACCGCGAATGCCATTTTGAGTGCAGCATCTGACAGTTGCCTCAAACTTTTTGAGGAATGGTACAACACCTGTGTGTTGCACTTCTCCGCCTCGGATCTTAGCGTTGATGCCACGGATTCTGCCTGCGTTGATACCGATTCCCGCCCTTTGTGCAACATATCTGCCGATAGCCATATCAGAACTAAAGATGCTATTGAGGGTGTCATCAGCATCAACAAGAACACAGCTAGCAAATTGTCTAAGTGGAGTTCGCACTCCCGCCATGATAGGTGTGGGAATGTTGATTTTGTGTCTGCTGATTGCGTCGTAGTATCGTTTGACATATGAGAGACGATCTGTTTTGTACTCTTGGAAGAGTGTTACAGCAATCATCATGTACATATATTGTGGAGTCTCATAGACTTCACCACTGCTTCTATCCTGCACGAGATATTTGTCAGTGACCTGACGTAGACCTGCATAAGTGAATAGCATGTCACGATCATGATCAATCCAACTATTAATTTTGGACCACTCTTCCATAGTATATTTACCAAGGATGCCCTCGTCATATACACCTCGTTCTACACATCCTGTTGCATGATCATACACAGATGGGTATCCCTTGACCCAATCAGGTCCAAACACCTGCTTACGTACACCATACAGCAGCAGACGTGCCGCTACGAACTGATAGTTAGGGGAGTCAAGGGAAATCAAGTCGCTAGCAGAACGCACCAGGATCTCTTGAATCTCTGCTGTGGTGATACCATCATAGAACTGGATACCCGAGTTCATTTCTACCTGAGAGGCGCTTACACCGCTGCCTAGACCCTCACATGCCTCGTCCACCACCTTGTGGAGTTTGTCTAGGTTCAAGGGTTCCACAGACCCGTCTCGCTTGCGAACTTTCGTACCGTTGCTCATACTTTTTTCCAAAGATTAAATTTAAGGGTTGCTTCTAGTCCCTGATAGACGTTACAGTCTACCAGAGATTGCACATCATGTCCAGCAAGATGCATGTCATTGATGTCTTTCTCTTTTATTTTTGTAGGCCAGATGACTACCTTCTCTCCTCGGTCAATGACTTTGGAGATTCGTGCGACGATCTCTCTATTGCGTGGTTCGTTATCAAAAATCCAAATATGATCGCTCCAATTAAACGACCTAATATCAGCATCGGACCCAGCCATAGCAACCGAGTTCTTAATAAACGTTGAGTCAAAGGGTCCCTCTACAATATAGATTGATTCGTCTGTGTTAATTCTATCCTGTCCAAAGATCTTGGGTTGTTCCTCGTCCAGCATGATCGTGATGTATCTTAGTTTTGCCTTAGGGGCGAGCGATCTGCCTTGGTATCCGAATAGGTTGCCTTCTCTGTCTTTGAATGGGATTATAATGCGTGGACTATCTTGCCTGAGGGTATCAAATGTCTTCTTCTGCTTGTTTGTCCACTCTTTAAATTTTGGACAGTAGTAGAAGTATTCAAGATCTTTGATGCCTCTTTGTTCTAGATAGACTCGCGCTGGGTGAGAAATATTTAGGTCAGAAATTTTCTCTAAATCGGTATCACGTTTGACAAATTTTGGTTCCGAAAAATTAAATTTTGGAGTGGGTACTGTAGTTCCCTTGCCAGACCTACCTTCTTTGAATTTCTCCATGACATATTGATCATGGAGAAAATTATCTTGATCCTTAAGAAAATTGGAAAGTGTTCTACCCATGCCACAATTGTGGCATTTGAACACAAAGTCATTCTTGATCTTAAAAAGATATCCCCTCGCCTTATTGCGTCTCTTCTGCGAGTCACCACAGTAAGGACACCTGAAGTTATACAGGTCTGCCTTCTTGCGACTGAAGAGATTCAGGCGAGGGGATATTAAGTTGATATACTTTACGTCAAGAAAGCTCACTAAAGGGCATCACTACTGCTGATATACTACCAGCAGTAACGGGTGGTGTCAACACTTTAACAATAGGTGGGACCACTTGTAACACTGCCACAAGGGTCGCTAAGACAGCACCAGCACCAACAACAAACTTTTGATTGCTGTCAACTTTCTTTTGAATCCTATCAATTCTATCGTGAAGAATCTGATGATTCCTTTCTTCCTGATCTTTTAACTCATCAATCATCTTAATGATGAGGGCATCTGTGCGCTCACTCTCGTCCAAACGATTCTCGTGACGTTCAAGGATTATAGCAATCTTATTACTATTCTCCGAAATGGTGCCGACTGCTTTTTCAAGCTTGTCAAGCATCTGTTGCGATAGGTCTTCATAGATATTGAGCTTACTTTCAAGGACCGCTAATTTTCCTAGACCAAATGCCATTTATCCATTAAATCTTAGACGTTACGGATAGCAAAGTCAAGAGCAGATTGATACGTAGTAGCATTTTTGTTCACCATGTACTGGAACTGTTGCTTGTGAGTATCATCTAGTTGTGCATAACAAGCAGCGATACGTTTCGCTGAAAAGTTATCTAGGTTCTGGGTGGAACCATCGCCAAACTGAATCTTCGCGAAGTTAGTTTCGCCCTGAGGATTGAGTTCGCTGGTTGCTACATCCAGTGCTACCTGAATTACATCTTGATTTTCCATAATAGTTTCACCTTCTAATTCTACAGAGTTATTCATTTTAGAAAGCTTCTTAGTCTGACTAGACGCTTTCTTTTTAAAGTCCTGAAGACGTGCCTTCATTAAGACATCCATTTCTTTGGTCTTTCCTTGCATCTTCTTCTTAGCGTCATCACGCTTTTTCTGAAGATCTTTTTGACGGTTCAGTTTTTTCATCTGACCGATCTGCTTCTGCGCTCTTTCAGTTTCGGAAGGAGCAGCTTCTGAAATAGTATTTTCTAAATCTTCTTTCATTTTTCTACGATTGATACGAGACATTAGAGCACGGGCACCAGATGTACGCCCATCAACCTTATCTTGGTTGTTCTTTTTATAACGACGATGTTGTCTAGGATTTACAAATACAAAAGCGGGTGGCATAGATAAACCACTTCCATCTCCTGCTGTCATTTCTGAAATGTTTTTCATATCAGATTCAATTCCCTTAAACAGTTTTCATCTATGTCATTATTTAGTGATGATGGAAGTCTGTCTAAAAATAATAAAAATGCTTTTAGTATTTTCCAGTATTCCTTTTCAATTTTGAAGAACAGCAAGGGAGTTGCTGCCTCTCCAAATATATTATACAAGCAAATAATATGATTTAGTATCAAGTG
>MDTD01111557.1_pt1 | contig 21108 bp, 20 predicted proteins | sample 811221 | NCBI WGS metagenome assembly MDTD01 (sample SAMN05326646, study PRJNA326480) | marine metagenome | isolation source: seawater | place: Pacific Ocean: South West | collected 2011
AAATCTTTTTGATAAAAATGGCTCACCCTTCACAGTTGAATAGATCTTAAAGTCATTTTGAGCTAATTTCAAAATTTTTAGAACATATTCATAAGAATCTTGCAAGTTTTCTGGTTTTATGAAACTAAGATTATCAAGACTAGAATGATATTCTTTATATAATCCAAATTTTGTCCTCATTAATGTAGCTACTGACAAATTAATTCCTGGATTATTATATTGTCTTTCGTCACTTCCTCTTTCAAGGAATGAATAAACTTTTTTTTTTGTATAATTCTCAAGAATCATTTTTGCAATTTTTGCTGAATAACTATATTTTTCCTTTGATTCTATCATAGAAAAATCACCCCCATCACCTATACATGTTAAATGATAACCTGCTAAAAAATTCTTTTTCACTTTTTTAAGATGTTTTGAAAGATAAGTAAGTGGACCTATAGTTTCTGGAAAGAAAAGAAATCTCATTGAATAATAATTTTTTCTTTTTGAAAAATAATCAATCAAAAATGTTGCAATTACTGGACCTGATAATTCATTATTTGCCATAGAAGGGTGGCAAATGTTAGTTGATATTAAAATTTCTTTATTTGATTTACCTTTTATTTTATATTCACCAATACTAAGACTTCCATTATTATTGAAATTGCTTTCAATGTTTACAGTGTATTTGCCTTTTTTAAGTTTTTTTAATTTATTAAAGGGCAAACAAAACCCCCAGGTTCTATTGTAATATGAAGTTACATAGGGAATTGCATTTGGTTGATTTTTATAAGTATATAAGTGTTCTTTTAATTCTTTTAAAGAAACAATTTTTTTGATTGCTTTAGAGTATCCAACTAAGTGTAAATTATTTTTCTTAAAATCTATAATTTTTTTTTTATTTTGATCTAATACATAAGCATTTTTTACATTCCATTCTGGTGGAATTACCCAGTCAAATACTTTCGTTCCACTTTTAAACTCCAATATTTTAAGGTCCTTTACTTTTTTTTTAATAATTCTAAGAGTCTCTCTATTGCCATCTCCAGTTAAGCTTCTATTAATATTAAATAGTCTTTTCATCAAATCAAATGCCAATAGACCAATTTTTTTTGACTCTAGGGTAATCATATTTAAATAAAGCTATATATATAGTATTGATATTTAAATATACATTTAAAAATTAATAATATGAAAATTTTATGGTTTAGTCCTTATGCTGCAGTTTGGGATTGGCGATATCAAGAATTTATAATTCAAAAATATCTTAAAGTTAAAGAGTATGACCTAAAAACTATAAGTTGCAATAATATTTTAGAAAAAAATTGCAATGCAATAAATGCTCACCACACTAATTTGGAAAAGAATGTCTTTAAGTCAAAAATGATTTGTAAAAGATGTATTTCTAATAATGAATTTTTAAAAAAAAAACTTAATACTAAAAATTACGATTTAAATAAATTAATTACCAAAATAGATAAGAAAAGAACCAGCGAAATTTTAAAAAAAATAAACAAAAAAAATATTTTAAATTACAGATATAAAAATTTACCTGTTGGCAAAATAGCAATGTTTGAAATTATTTTAGAGTTTAAAAAAAATAATTTAAAATTAAGCAATTTTGAATTCTATAAATTAAAAAATAATTTAGAAAATTGTATAAATTCAATTTGGGCTTTTGAGAAAATAAGCAAAGATTTTTCTCCAGATGTAGTTGTCACATATAATGGAAGCTACGCTGTAAATAATTTATTCTTAAAATTTTTTAAACAAAAAAAAGCAGCTCCTTATTTGATAACTGGTTCTACTAATAATTATGAACGATTTTCAAATATACATCTTTTTAAAGAAAGTTATTTTGATACAATATTTGAGATAAAAAGAAATTGGCTAAAACTGAAAAATTATCCTTTTAACAAAAGTGAAGCTATTAGTGTTATTAATCATATGAAAACACTCTTTTTCTCCTCCACGTCTCACACATTTTCACACTCTATAAAAGATAATTATGTTGATGTAAGAGAGTATTTTAAAATCAAAAAAAATCAAAAAATTATTTTAGTTTCTATGAGTAGTTATGACGAAGTCCTAAGTGCCTACTTGTTATACACAAAAAAATCTCTTGGTGGTATATTTAATGATCAAGTTGAATGGATAGAAAATATTATAAAAAATTTTAAAAATAAAAATGACTTCTTTGTTATTTTTAGACCACATCCAAGAGAATTTCTTAAGACAAATAATAATAATTATTTAAGAAAATTAAAAAAAATTTTTTCAAAATTACCCTCAAATATGTGCGTAAATTATCCTAAAGACAAAATCTCGATTCATAATTTGGGTATGGAAACATCTTTGCTATTAAATGCCTGGTCATCCGCAGGTGAAGATCTAGGGATGTTGGGCATACCCACAATTTCAATATCAAAGAGCTTCATGAATTATCCATCGGATATTGATTATTATGAAAACAGTAAAAAAAATTATTTTAAAAAAATTTTTAAAATACTTTCTGAAGATAATTGGTCGATAGAGAGAATTAATCTTTTTTACAGATTTAAGTCCTTAATGTTTCATAAATCTACTATAGAACTTAAAAAATTTATGCCAAAAAATTATTATTTTATGAGATTTATAAAACTTATTGATAAAATTTCCTTATTTATTGGTTTACCTAGTATCATAAAATTCGGTTTATATAATTTTAAACATATAAATAACGATAAAGAGCTTAAAAACTTTCTTGTTACAATTCAAAGAAAATTGCATTCACCAATAACTATAAAAATAAATTCTGTGAAAAAAAATACATATAGATATGAAAATTCAAAAAATATCAAATTTGTAATTGATGAAATCAAGAATTTGCTTTTTTTATCCACAGAAAGTAGAAAAACATCATTATATAAAAAATTTACAAATATTTTAGATAAATGAAAATTTTAATCACAGGAGCAGCTGGTTTTATTGGTTCTCACTTAACAAAATTTTTGTGTAAAAAAAAAAATTAATGTTTATGGAATTGATAATATCTCAGATTACTATGATAAAAAACTAAAACTAGATAGATTGAAGTGGATTAAAAATAAAAACTTTAATTTTAACCAAGTTGATCTTTTGGATAAAAAGAGCCTGGATATGTACATTTCAAAGAATAAGTTTGATTTGATCGTTCATCTTGCAGCTCAACCTGGCGTAGTTTATTCAATCGAAAATCCCTTTGCTTACATTGAAAATAATATAATGGCATATTTAAATTTACTTGAAATATGTAAAAAAAGAAAAATTTCAAATATTATTTATGCATCCTCAAGTTCAGTTTACGGAAAACAGAATAAGGCCCCATTCAAAGAAAATCAAAAGACTGATACGCCATTAACAATTTATTCAGCATCAAAAATTACAGATGAATACATTAGTTATGTATATTCAAATCTATTTTCTATGAATTTTGTTGGATTAAGATTTTTTACAGTTTATGGACCATGGGGAAGACCAGATATGAGTCCTTATATTTTTATAAATAAATTAATAAATAATTCAGAAATAACATTGTTTGATAGTGGGAATGGTATAAGGGATTTTACCTACATTGATGATGTTGTTAGTGCAATTTATTTGATTATTAAAAAGTATAAAAAAATTAAAACCTTGCCAAAACATGAAGTTTATAATTTAGGGTTAGGACAACCAATTTCTACGAAACAATTTTTGAGTCAAATTGAAAAGCTATTAAATAAAAAAGCGAAAATTAAAAATGAGAAAAAAAGAAAAGCAGATATGAAAATTACTTATTCTGATAGTTCAAAATTTAAATTAGAATATAAATATACTTTCAAAACAACAACTAAAAAAGGTTTAAAAAATTTGTTAGATTGGTATCAAAGATATATTAAAAAATAATGAAGAAAATAAATCTAATTATTCTTGGTGGTGGAATGTATGTCTGTGGAAGAGGAACAGGAACTGATGGCACAATTATTCCAAGCATTATTTCAGAAAATATATTGCAGAAAATAAATAGTTGCTTTTTATTGGGCAATACAAATTCAGGATTAACTAAAACAAAAAATAAAATTAAAGAAATACAGAAAAAGAACAAAAACAAGTTAAAAATAAATTATTCAAATTTAAGCAAATTAGGTAATATTTTAAAAAAAAGAAAATTTAACTGTGCTATAGTTTGTGTACCTGATCATTTACATTATAAATACATTAAGATTTTACTAGTAAATAATATACATGTAATAACAGTTAAACCATTTGTTACACATTCTAGTCAGGCTCAAGAATTAATAGAATTGGCAAAAAAGAGAAAATTAATTACACAAGTAGATTTTCACAAAAGGTTAGACGAAGCTAATCTTTATTTAAAAACACTTATAAATAAAAATTATTTTGGAGATCTTATTTATTCAACAATTGAATACAGTCAACCAAGAGAAATACCTTTAAAACTATTTGATAAATGGTCTAAAGATACAAACATTTTTCAATATCTTGGAGTTCACTATGTAGATTTAATTTATTTTTTAACTGGTTTTCATCCAGTTTCAGTTTATGCAACAGGTGTAAAAAATTATTTACTTTCTAAAAAAAAAGAAATGTTTGACTCTGTTCATGCAATCATAGATTGGAAAACCAATAAAAATAAAATATTTAAAACCATATTTAATATAAATTGGGTAGATCCTAAAAATTCAAATGCATTTTCAGATCAAAGAATTACTTTATTTGGCACAAAGTCTAAATTCAAAAGTGATCAAACAAACAGAGGAATTTCAGTCTACTCTGATAATAATTACGAAAATCCAAATCCTTATTTTTCAGGCAAATATGAAACTGACAAAAAAACTTTTTATAAAGGATATGGAATTAATATATATAAAAATTTTATAAAAGATGTTTTTTTTCACATAAATAAAAAAAAAATATTTTTACAAAGTAGACCAACTTTTGAAAGTAGTGTCACTTCAGTTAAAGTGACAGAGGCTGTTAATAAAAGTTTATTATCAGGAAAAAAAGAAATAATTGAAAATTTGTCATATTTAAAAGATTTAAATAAAGTACTTATTTCTAAAAAATACTTAAAAAAAGATAGTTTAATAGACAAAAATAATTTTAATGAAGTTTTAGATTATAATGGTGTTTCATTTTCAGATGTAAAAAAAATAAAAATAAAAAAAATTAATAAAAGCATGAAAGCAAACGAGAAACTAAATTACTCTCATTTTTTTAAACTCTAATGATTTCAATAATTATTAGAACAAGAGATGAAGAACTATATATAGAAAAATGTTTAATAACATTAAGGCAACAAAACTTTATAAAAAGTGAAATTATTATTGTAGATAATGGATCAAAAGATAATACATTAAAATTAGCTAAAAAGTATAAATGTAAAATAATAAAATATCCAAATTCTATTAAATTTAATTATTCAAAAGCAATAAATATAGGAATTAAAAATTCCAAATCGGATATAATATCAATTATATCAGCTCATTGCATACCTTATGACAATTATTGGATTTACAATGCTTATAAGCATTTTCAAGATCCTGAAATAGGTGCAGTTTACTCTAGGCAATTACCAACTGATAGCTCAAAAGATAAAGACTTTAGAGATTTATTTCAAGTGTTTAGAGAAGAAACAAATTATCAGCAAAAAGACTTTTATTTTAATAATGCCAGCTCATTTATAAGAAAAAATTTATGGAATAGATTTAAATTTAATGAAAAAATAAATGGACTAGAGGATCTTGATTGGGCAAAAAAAATTCTGGGGTTTGGAAAAAAAATAGTTTATGAGCCAGGCTCAAAAGTCTTCCACTTCCATGGAATTAACCAAAATACAAATTTAAAAAGATTGAAAAGACACATTAAAATTATAAAGGAAAAATTTTAGAAATGAATTTAATTAAAGTTTTAGAGAAAAATTCACAAAATAAAAAATCAAGCAAAACTTTTATTTATTATAATAATAAAAATTATTCGTTTAAAAAAATATTTTCTCTTATAAAGAAAACTTGTGCCTTATTTGATCAATTAAACCTAAAGCAAAATGATCATGTAACGTTATTTGTAGAAAATTCAGTTGAGTTTGTAATACTTTATTTCGCTTCGATGCGTTATGGATTAGTAGTTAACCCTGCTCCGGTGTATTTATCGAAAAAAGACGTGCTTAACAACTTAAATCAAATTAAACCAAAATATATATTTTGTTCAAACAATTTCTATTTTTTAAAAAAAAATAAATATTATAAAAATCAAGTTTACTTAATTAAAGATGAAAACGCTTTTATAAATGAAATTAATAAATTTAAAAAAGAAATTAAAATTAAAAAGTTTAATAAAGAAAATATAGCTGTTTTGTATTATTCATCTGGAAGTACTGGAAAATCAAAGCTTATTAAAATGTCTCATAGAGCAATTTATAATTCCCAAAAAATGCAACAAAGTTCAACTCTTATGAAATCTGGAAATAATCACCTTTGTATTCTACCACTTGCTCATACCTCATCCTTAAGATCAACCTTAAAATTTTGTGCTTTTAATCAAAGGTCTGTTTTTTTATATAAAAATTTTTGGACGATAAAAGGTACAATATTAGATATTATAGAAAATCACAAAATAACTTTTATTCAAACTGTCCCATCTATCTTATCTATGTTGTCATCGATATATTCTCAAAATTTAGATATTCATAATAAAATTAAGACGCTTAAATTTGTTGCCACGGGCTCGTCATACCTTTCCAAAGAAGTTGCAGACAAATTCATGAATATATTTAATATTCCAATAGTTAATATTTATGGTTTGTCAGAAACTTGTGCATTAACAATGACAAATTATAAAGATAAAGAATTTATTCTGAATTCTGTAGGAAATATATTGCCTGGAATTAAGTATAAATTAATTAATAATAGCAATAAAACATGCAAAGTCGGCGAGGCTGGAGAATTATTGGTAAAAACTAATTCAATATTTAGTGGATACTTTGGAAAAAATTCAAAAAATATCAAAAAAAGTGTTTACTTTAAAACAGGAGATATTTTTACAGAGGATATTAAAGGTTACCTCTACTACATAGAAAGAAAAAAAAATATTATAATTAAATCAGGTATAAATATTTCAGCAAAAGAAATTGATGACATTGTTTTAAATTCAAATTTAGTAAAAGATACATTTACAACGTCTATAAATGATGTATTTCATGGAGAAGTGCCTATAACATATATTGTTCCAAAAAAGAAATACAAATTAAATTCTCTTGAAACCTATTGTAGGAAGAATCTAGGCGATTTTAAGGTTCCAAGTATTTTTAAAGTTTTAAAAAAAATACCAAGGTCTCCTACAGGTAAAATTCAATATAGTTTATTAGAAAAATAGAAAAGTGAAAATTGATAAAAATTCTATTTTAAAAATAGCAAAATCAATTTTTAAAGACAAAAACATTAATATAAAATCAAATATCGACAATGTCTCAAATTGGGACTCTATTAATCATGTAAATTTTATTTTAGAAATTGAAAAAAAATTTAAAGTTAAGATAACTTTTGAACAGAGTATAACAATATCTAGTATTACAGATTTGATAAATTTATTAAAAAAAATTAAATAATTTCTGGTGGTTTATCTAAAATATAGTACTTGCTATATTTTAATTTATTTTTAACAAAATAATATAATTCTTGACTATCGCATACACTAATTCGAAAATTATTTTTTCTTTTAATTTTTAAAACACCTTTTTTTAATAAATCGTCTTCAATTTTAGTTTTTTTTTTGTATTCGAAAAATTTCATTCTTTCTGTAGCCCTAACATAGAATTCATATTGTTTATTTTTAATTAACTTATTATTTAATCTGACATCGCCTTTAAATATTTTTGAGTATCTGTAGGAAATTCTATTCGTTTGTTCAACAAAATGTAAGAAAGTACAAGAAGTTATAAATCTAGCTCCAAAAAAGAGTATTTTACCTCTCATTGAAAAAAACTTTTCAAAAATAGAACCATTTCCAGTTGCAGAATTACTGTTGTTATTTACAAATTCATCTTTAAGAGCTCCATAACATGAAAATGAAAATATCGGATGATATGATCTTAATATATTTTTTTGTAATCTAAAAAATTCGTCAAAAATTCCAACTTCACTTTTTGATTTAATGTTATCAAAATACCCATTTTTACAAAATGAGTAACTAAAAGCAGGTACAAGGATAGTTCCATTGCCGTTAAAATAATTAGTTAGATATTTATAGAATGTATTACATTTATTCCCCCAGTTTCCTTTGGAAAAATCAGATAAGTCTGAATGCAACATAATTATATCATCTCTTTTTATTTCCAGACTTTGAATTATTTTCTCAAAATTTTTATAATTCATAATTTTTGTTTAATTCAAGGTTCTGATAAATATGTTTATTTTTATCGAAAAATTCCTTATTTATATTTTCTTCCGGTATTGCTTGTTTAACAATGTCCGTACCATAGTTAGAGCTATTAAATTGAATATTCAAAAGGCATCTAAATCCACTTTTAACAATATCTCCCTTATGCAACCCTCTAGTATCCTCTATAATCAAAGTACCTTTTTTTTTATTAAAAGTTTTAACATCATCTTTGTAAATCTCTTTTATAATTTTATCACTTATTCTCTCATATCCCATCGATAGTAAAGATTTTTTAATGCCATTATCTTTATGAGTTCCCTCAACAAATACATGAGGACCATTATCTAAGCTAACATCTGTTATGTATATTAAAAATTTTAGCCATTTTGGTCTGTCTAAATCAAAATGAAATAATTGAGCAGCTTTGCTATCCGGGGATTTAGAATATGATGTGCTAATACTTAAACTAGCATGATCAAAGATTGGCTGACTATCAAAGTATTCTTGACATATTGATAAAATTTTTTCGGAGAAAATTATATTACAAATACTTTTATTCATTAAAACTTTTTTTTTTGGTAGTTCATACATTACAGCTTCAAAGTTATTAGGTTCAAAATTTACACTTCTTAAATTACTTTCCCAATTTTGATTTTCTGATGGTCTTATATCTAACTTATTATTAGTACAAAATTTTAATATATTATCACATTCTCTTTCATCTAAAAAATTTTCTTCTATAAAGTATCCATTATTTTTTATTGTGTTAATTTTTTTATTTAAATCTTCATTTGTAGAAGTTTTGTCAGAAACTTTTTTTATTGAAGTAAAATAATTAATTAAATTATTTGATACTCCTCCTGTTGTACAAAATAATCTTACCATCGATTGATAGAAAAAGTTTTTTGTTTGTTTGAATAATTTGTAATAAATAATTCCTACAATTGTGTTAATCAAATCAAATGGAAAAAGTATCAAAAATTTCACTCTTTTATTTTTTATTTTTTGCATATAACCAACATTGATTTTGTTTGACCTTTTAAAAATTCTGGGACTATTTTGGGTGCATCACCTCTAAAAGGAATATACTTACCTATTAAAAATTTTTTAGGAAGGTTCCAATAAAAATTTGGTTTTTTTACAAACCAAGGCAAAACTTGAATATTTTTAAAATCGAACATTTCTAATAATTTTTGAATACTATTGTTAGTATATGGTTTTACATGAGTTGGATCATCATAAAAATCGTCATAACCATACTTAAAATTGGGAGTCACTAATATTAAATTACCATTTTCTTTTAATACTCTTTTTATTTCATTCAAAAAAATCTCAGGATTATTTATATGCTCAATAACCGAATTTGAAACAACGTGATCTACAGAATTATCTTTAAATGGTAATTTGTCTATTTCAAAGTTTATTCCATCATCTATATCAATACCTTTACTTTTTATGCCTTTCGATTCAATAAATTCAACAAAAGATCTGTCTCCACAGCCAAGATCAACAACAAAATCATCTTTATTAATTGTTTTATAATTGAAGTAATTGAGAGCAGATAAAAAAGTTTCAAAAATTCTACTAGAGTTGTGTGACTTTGAAGAGTTTTTTAAAGTTTCGTTTCTTTTTTTAAAATACTTAGTGTATAAATTGTCTTTCATTTAAACTGATAACATACTTTGATTGATAAAATATACAAAACAAAAATTAAAGGCTTAAAGTTATTTAGCATAAAAAACTTTAAAGATCACAGAGGTCAATTTACAGAGATTTTTAATAAAAATGAATTAAATAAAAAATTAAAAATAACCTTTTTTAATAAACAAACATCAATATCTATATCTAAAAAGAATGTATTTAGAGGTTTTCATTATCAATTCAAAAAAGCCATAGATCAAATTGTTTATGTGTTAGAAGGTGAAATTTTAGATGTAGTCATAGATATTAGAAAAAATTCAAAAACTTTTGGAAAATATCAGATCTTTAAACTTTCAAAAAAAAATAGAAAAGCCTTATATATGTCAAAAGGTTTTGCTCATGGATTTTATACAATTGGCAAAAAAAATGTTATGATTTACCATCAATCACAAAATTATATAAGTGGATTTGACAGAGGATTTCGCTGGGATTATAAAAATATTTATTTAAAAAAAAAATTTAAAAAAATGATACTATCAAAAAAAGATAGTAATCTTCCTGAATTTAAAAATGCAAAATTTTAATAAATACTTTTCAAAAAAAAATCTTAAAGAAATAATTAATTTTGGATTAATGCCTCTTGGAAATGGCTTCATTTCAAAACAGAATTTAAATAAAAAAGAATACAAGTTCAATATGAAACTTGGTTATAATAAGTTTTTAAATTTAGTTCAGTTATATAACAATCCTTCACCAAGTAAAATGTTTAATAAAAATTATGCCTTTATATCATCTACTTCAAGTTATATGAAAAAACATTTCTTTAATTATTCTAGAGATATCAAAAAAAAAATAAATAAAAAAAATTTTTCTATATTAGAAATAGGATGCAATGATGGAATACTTTTGAATAATTTTAGAAACAATATTCACTTAGGTATTGAGCCGTCGAAAAATGTTTTTAAATTGGCAAAAAATAAAGGTTTAAATGTAATTAATTCTTTTTTTAATAGAAAATTAATAAATCATAAGAATTTGAAAGGAAAAAAATTTGATATAATTTGTGGAGCAAATGTTTTTTGTCATATACCAAACTTATATGAAATGTTCTATACAGCAAATAAACTCTTAGATGACCAAGGTATATTCGTTATAGAAGAGCCGTACCTTGGAGATATGATATTAAAAACATCATATGATCAAGTATATGATGAGCATATTTATATTTTTTCAATTCTATCTATTAACAAGATTGCTTCATTTTTCTCATTAGAAGTTTTTGATGCAGAGCATCAAATAACTCACGGTGGCTCCATGAGATACTACTTGTGCAAAAAAAATAAAAAAAAAAAGTCAGAAAGATTAGATAGGCTTATTTTAAGAGAAAAAAAAATTGGATTAAACAATTTTTCTAAATTAAAAAAATTTGAAACAAATTGTGAAAAATCAAAATCTAAATTACTAAATAAAATCAAAAAATACGGAAAAAGTAATAATATTTATGGTTATGCGGCTACATCTAAGAGCACAACTGTATTAAATTATTGTAAAATTAATAACTCAAAAATTAAAAGTATTTTTGACACATCACCTACAAAAATAGGAAAATTTACGCCCATAACTAAAATACCTATAGTCAATTATAATTCTAAATTTCAATTATATGCTCCTAAAATATGTGTATTGTTTGCCTGGAATCATTATGTTGAAATTTGTGAAAAAGAATTAAAAAATCTAAAAAATGGTATGCGGTTTATTTGTCATATAGATAAAAAATTTTTAAAAAAGTTTAAAAAATATTTTATATGAAAATTAAATTTTCTAATCCAAAAGTAGAAAATAAAAAAATTGAAAAAAAACTACTTAAAATTTTCAAGAACGTATTAAATCAAGAAAATTATATCTTAAATATTCAAAACAAAAAATTTGAAAGTAATTTAAAGAAATATTTTGGCGTAAAATATGCTCTAGGTGTCAAAAATGGGACCGATGCATTAAAATTGTCATTACAATCTCTCAACTTAAAAAAAAACGATGAAGTTATTATTCCATCATTAACTGCAACAGCTACAGGAAGTGCTGTTGTTGAGTCAGGTGGAACACCTGTAATAGTTGATGTAGATGAAACTGCTAATATTAATCATAAAATATTAAGCAAAATAATTACAAAAAAAACTAAAGCAATAATAGTAGTACACTTGCATGGTAATATGGCTAAAATTAATGAAATTAAAAAAATTGCTAAAGGCATAACAATTATTGAAGATTGTGCACAATCATTTGGAAGTAAATTAAACAACAAAAAAGCTGGAACGTTCGGCAAAATAGCTTGTTTTAGTTTCTATCCAACAAAAAATTTATCTGCAATAGGAGATGGTGGAGCAATAATTACAAATGATAAAATAATTTTTAAGCGATTATTATATTTAAGGCAATATGGATGGGATAACAATCGTATATCTGTAATCAATGGATCTAATTCTAGATTAGATGAGTTGCAGGCCGGTATTTTAAACTTAAAAATTAATTCTATAGATAAAAATAATATAAAAAGAAATAATCTTGCAAAAAATTACTTATCAAAATTAAAAAATTTACCTTTATTATTTCCTAAAAAAGATGCGCAAACTTTTCATAATTATCATTTATTTGTTGCACTCACTAATCATAGGAATAAGTTAATTAGATATTTAAATTATAATAAGATTTACCCCTCTATTCATTACAAGTTCCCACTTCATAAAATGCCGACTTTTAAAAAATACAAAAAAACTAATATGAAAATAACTGAGGAGATGAGTAAAAAGCTAATCAGTTTACCAATGTATCCAGATTTGAAGCTTTCCGATCAACAAAAAGTTATTAATGTTATTAAAAAATTTTTTAAGAAAAATGGAAGAAAAAAAAATAACAATACTTCTGACCGTATTTAATAGGGTAGAATTTACTAAGAAATGGCTTAATTTTGCAAATAATATAAATGTAAAATTTAAGATACTTCTTTGTGATGGAGGTGAGGATAATGAATTACTATTATTAATTAAAAAAAATACTTATCCAAATCTTAACATTAAATATTATAAAGCTAGATATTATCAAAATTACGAAAAATTTTGGGAAAAATTTTATGAGTCTCTAAATCTAATAGATACTGACTATACTTATCTTGCTGAAGATGATGACTTCATAGTTCCAAACAATATTATTAAATCGTTAGATTTTCTTGAGATTAATAGGGATTATACATCTTCAGGGGGAATAGAAACACATATGCAAATTTTAAGGGAAAAAAAAAATTTTTTCTCTCTCAGACCAAATACAGAAACAATTGGCTACAATAAAGATAAAATAGTTTATAGAATTAATGATGCATTAAATAATATGTACAGCAACTATAACGTACTACATAGAACTCAATCTCTTTTAAAAATTTTTAATTATTTAAACCAAAAAAATTTTACTAATTTATATATAACAGAATTTATATTTGTACTAACATCATTAATAATTGGAAAATGTAATAGATTTAATCATATAGAGTATATAAAAATTGATAATGTTAATCATAGTTCAAGTAATGATTTTGGAAAAAAATTTAAATTTAGTGAAATAGTTAACACCAAGGAATACAAAAATGAAAACAATTTTGTGTTAGAAATTTTAAAAAATGAGTCAAATATGAATAAAAAAAATTTTGAAGATATTAAAAATAACATCCAAAATTATTTAGAAAATGACAAAAAATATAGATTAAATGAAGAAATTTTGCAGAATAATAAATTTAACTTTAGAAGATTTGTTAAAAAATTTATAGGACTTAAAAATTATAATAAAGTAAAGATTTTATCTTTTAAGTTATTTAAAAAACCCCTGATAAAAGATTTAGTTTTTTCAGACAATGATTATGAACTCAATCAAGATGAAATTAAACTGATACAAAAAATAAATGAAATTTATTAAAAACATTTGGACAGGTACATTTATTAAAAAACCATCAATAGAGGGTAATTATTTTAATCATATAAAATGGCATGATAAATCTAAATTAAGAATTACTGCACTCAAAAAAAGTAATCCACCATTATACGATAATATCACTCCAGGTTTTCTATCAGCATTAAATAAAAAAAAATTAAAAATACTTGATTTTGGCGGTGGATATGGAAATTTATTTTTTATTTTAAACAAATCTATAAAAAAAAAAATTTCGATTACGGTTTATGATAATAGTTTAAGTACAATTAAAAATGCAAAAAAAATAAATTCAAAAATCAAAGATATAACTTTCACACATAATTTAATTCAGATAAAAAAAAAAAAATTTGATATAATTTATTTTGGAAGCGTATTCCAATATATATTTGATTTTGATCAGATTAATCAAATAATAAAAAAAACAGATGCAAAATATTTAATATTTTATGATTTAATGGCCGGAAATAATCCTAATTTTTATTCTTATCAAAATTATTATAAAAAAAAAATGCTAATAAAATTTTATAACTACAATTTTTTTAAAAAAAATTTTTTGAAAACTGGTTTCAAAATTATCTATGAAAATAAAATGCTCACAAAATTATTTGGCAAATTAACAAAACTTCCAATGCAAAATTTTAAATATAAATTTAGAATAAATTATTCTAAATTTCTAATTATGAAAAGAAAATGAAAAATATTTTAATTACTGGACATAATGGATTTATTGGAAGTAATTTCGTAAAAAAAGTTATAAGAAAAAATAATATATTTGTATTAAAGGAAAAAAATACTTCCACTAAGCTAAAACAAATTAAATTAAAAAGGTCATTTTCAAATATTAAAAATTTTATAAATACTTTAAAAAAAATTGAGTATATTTTTTTAATTGGCTCAAATACTTCCTTAGATTATGCAGAGTATAATCCTCAAAAGAGTTATAAATCGAATGTTTTACCGATTATAAGACTATTAAATTTTTTAAAATCGAATAACTTAAAACCAAAAATAATTTATTTAAGCACAACTTCAATTTACAAAAGCTCAAAAAAAATTATAAATACAAAAAGTAAAATCCTTTTAAGTTCGAAATATGACTATAATAAATTATTAGTTGAAAAAAATTTGTTATTTTTTTCTAAAAATTACAATTTAGACATATGCATTTTTCAACTATCAAACGTATATGGGCCTACTCACACAACTTTCAAAAAAGATAGGGGCACAATAAACAAAATAATAATCAATGCTAAAAAAAATAAAATAATTAAAATTTTTGGAAGTGGAAATTATCTAAGAGACTACATTTTTATTGATGATGTTACAGACGCTCTATTAAAATGTATAAAAAATAACACAATTTTTAAAAAAAAAAAATTTATAATATGTTCAGGTGTAAGTGTTTCGGTAAAAGATATATTTAAATTAATACAAAAACTTATTCAAAAAAAATATAGCATTGAGACAAAATTTGAAAATCATCCTTTACAAAAAAAATTTTATAAATTAAACACAAGATCTTTTAAATCTAACTCTAAAATTTTTTCAAAACTTACAGGCTGGAGAGCAAAATATTCTCTAATTCAAGGTTTAATGAAAATGGTATAAAATTAATTGTTATAAAGATTGTTAAAAATATGTAGATTAAAATATGATAAAAATTGTTATAACTGGTGGTTTAGGTCACATTGGTTCATATCTTACAGTCGAATTGTTAAAACTAATGAAAAATATTCATTTAGTGGTTATTGACCCACTTTATTCACAAAGATATCCGTCACTATTTAATATTAAAAAAAATAAAAATAAATTAAGTTTTTATGACATTGATGTTAAGTCCAATAAAGCAAAAACAATATTCAAAGATGCAAATATAATAATACATCTTGCAGCTAAGACAGATGCCGCGAGTAGTTTTGGTAAAGAAAAAGAATATTTAGAAAACAATTTAAATGCCACAAAAAAAATTATCCTACTCGCAAAAAAAAATAATGCTTTATTAATTTTTCCATCATCAACCAGTGTATATGGAACTATGAAAAAAAATGATATTATCGAAGAATCTGATGAAAATAAATTATTTCCTCAATCACCATACGCCAGAATAAAACTTAAGGAAGAAAATCTCATAAGAAAAGAATTAAAAAAACATAAATTTTTAATTTTAAGATTAGGCACTATTATCGGACCGTCAAAAGGTATGCGTTTTCATACAGCTGTAAACAAATTTTGTTACCAAGCATGTCTCAACAAAAAAATTACAATATGGAAAAGCGCATATGAGCAAGTGAGGCCATATGTGACTTTAAAGGATGTTTTGCAATCCATATTGATATTAATTAATACGCATAATAAAATAAAACTTAATCAAACTTACAACCTTGTGACAAAGAATGTGAGCGTGAAACAGATAATAGATTTCATCAGAATTCAAAAAAAAGTTAGACTTTCCTTTGTAAATAATAAAATTATGAATCAAATGACATATAATATTTCTAATACAAAAATCAAAAAACTTGGATTTAAACCTCAAAGAAGCATTAAAAATGAAATATTCAAAACTATGAAATTATTTAATTTTGAAAACTTAAAAAATTAACCTAATTTGCTTTTATCAAAAATATACTCATTTAAATCAAATTTATAATTGCACAAAACTAGTATAGAACTTTCTTTGTCTTTAAAATTAATTTGTATCCAATGCTTTCTTGGCACATAAATGCAATCATTCTTTTTTAAATTAAATACCTTCTCTTTTGTTTTAAAAATTTGAATTTTTGCAGATCCATTAGTTAAAACTAAAATTTGATCACATTTTTTATGAGCATGATTTCCTCTCACAGTTTTTTTTTGATTAGAGCTAATTACAAAAAACCGTTTAAGTTTAAAATTTTTTAGACCTATATAATTAAAAAAAAAAGTTTTACCTTTTGAGGTATTTTTAAATTTACTACTCATTTTAATTGCTTTATTCATATTGTTCATATTATATTAAATCTATGAAAATACTAGTTACAGGAGGATTAGGATTTATTGGTATCAATTTTATTAAATTTATCTTAGATAAAAAAATCGAAGTAATAAATTTAGATAAAATTACATATGCCTCAAATAAGGAAAAAAAATATCTAATATCATCAAAAAATTACAAATTTTATAAAGTAGACATAACAAATAAAAAAAAATTAAACTATATAATCAAAAAACATTTACCTGATGTAATTATAAATTTTGCTGCAGAAACGCACGTTGATAGATCCATAAATAAAACTAGTCAATTTGTTAAATCAAATATTTTAGGTGTACATTCAATCTTAGAGTGCTGCAAAAATATTATGAATAAAAAAAAAATTAAACTAATACAAATTTCAACTGATGAAGTGTATGGTTCATTATATTACAGTGGAAGCTTTAAAGAAGGTGATGTTTATAAACCAAATTCACCTTACTCAGCTAGCAAAGCATCTGCAGATCACCTTATTAGAGCATACAGAAAAACATATGGTGTTCCCTCAATTATTATTCATCCATCTAATAATTTTGGTCCATACCAAAATCCAGAAAAGTTAATTCCAAAAATAATTATTAATTGTATGTTAAAATCTAGTATTCCAGTTTATGGAAAAGGATTGCAAATTAGAGACTGGCTATATGTAAAAGATACTGCAAATGCTATTTATAAAATAATAATGAAAGGAAAAGTAGGAGAGAACTACAATATAAGCACTAAAAATGAATTTCAAAACTTAAAATTAGTAAAAAAAATTTGTCAATATTTTGATAAAAGATACAGTTTCAATAGAAAAGACAAATATAAAAACTTAATAAAATTTGTTTCAGACAGACCTGGTCACGATTTTAGGTATAGCTTAGTTAATGGTAAGATAAAAAAATTAGGTTGGAAATATAATAATAAATTTGAATTAAAACTTATTGAGACTATTGAATGGTACATAAAAAGATATAATAAGGTTAGATAAATATTATGAAGGGTATAATTTTAGCTGGTGGAAATGGAACTCGATTTAGTCCATCTACTTACGGAATTTCAAAACATTTATTACAAGTTTACGATAAACCAATGATTTATTATTCTCTATCCCTATTATTTCTTGCAAAAATTAAAAATATTTTATTTATTTGCAAATCAGAAGACTTAAATAATTTCAAAAATTTATTAGGTAATGGAGAGAAATTTGGCGTCAAAATAACTTATAAGGTTCAAAATAAGCCAAATGGAATAGCCGAAGCATTAATTATTGGTGAAGAATTTATTGGAAAGAGCAATTTTTGCTTGATTCTAGGTGACAACTTTTTTTTTGGTCATGACGTACCAATAATTTTAAGACAAGCTTCAAAAAATATCCCTGGTGTAAATGTTCTAACTTTTGAATCAAATAACCCTCAAAATTTTGGTGTTTTATATTTTAATAAAAAAAAAGAGCCAATTATGATTAAAGAAAAGCCTAAAGATGGAAAATCCAATTCAGTAATACCTGGGGTATACTTTTATTCTCCTGAAGCTATAAAATTTGCAAAAAAATTAAAAAAATCATCTAGAGGTGAATTAGAAATTACAGATCTCAATAAAATATTTTTAAAAAAAAAAAAATTAAAAGTATTTAAATTAGGAAGAGGTATAGCATGGCTTGATATGGGTGACCCTGATAGGCTAAACGCGGCTAGTAATTTTGTTAGATCAGTTCAAATTAATCAGGGTTTTCTTATATCTTGTCTTGAAGAAATTTCATTTAATAATGGATGGATCAGCAAGAAACATATTAAAAATAGTTTAAAAAAAAACCAAATCACGACAGAGTATTATAAATATGTAAAGAGCATTATACATGGAAATTAAATTTAATAAGGCCTACTTTACTGGAGGAGAATTAAGCCAATTAAAAAAATTACTTAAAAGCAGAGACCTTGAATCTAACGGAAAATTTACTAAAAAAGCCTCAATATTACTCGAAAAAAAATACAACTTGAAAAAAGCTTTAATTACTCACTCATGTACAGGCGCACTAGAACTAGCCGCATTATCTTTAAATTTAAAAAAAAATGATGAAATAATTGCTCCCTCTTACACATACCCAACAAGTGTTAGTGCTTTTATTAGAGCAGGCGCAAAAGTAAAATATGCTGATATTGATTTAAATACATTAAGCTTAGACATAAGTGATGTAAAAAAAAAGATTACTAAAAAAACCAAAGCAGTAGTTGTAACCAATTATGGCGGTATAAGCTGTGATCTTATAGAATTAAAAAAATTTCTTCAGAGAAATAAAATTTTTCTTATCGAAGATAATGCGCAAGGATTAAATTCAAAGATAAAAGAAAAGTATTTAGGCACAGTAGGTGATTTTGGCTGTGTATCTTTTCATGTCACAAAAAATATTCATTGTGGTGCTGGAGGGGCTTTATTTATTAATAATCCTAAATTTATAGATAAAACAATAGAGATTTGGGACAAAGGAACAAACAGGTATCTTTTTAAAAAAAAAAAATTAAAAAGATATGAATGGACTACACTAGGTTCAAATTTTTATCCTTCAGAGCTACAATCAGCATTTTTAATTGATCAATTAAAAAATATAGAAAAAAATATGAAATATAGAAAGCTACTTTTTTTTAGATACTTAAAAAAATTAAATACAAAAAAATTAAGCAAATACTTTAGTACGATAAAAATACCATCTTATAATAAGCCAAATTATCATAACTTTTATTTGATATTAAAAAATAAAAAACTACTAGATCAAATGCAATTTTTTTTTAAAAAAAATAAAATAATAGCACATACCCATTATTTTCCTCTCCACCTGTCAAAGTATGGTAAAAAATTTTATATGAATGAAAAATTGACCAATACTGAAATAGTAAACAAAACAATGATAAGACTGCCACTGCATAATGAACTGAGAAAACTAGATGTCGATAATGTAACTCAGCTAATTACAAAATATTTCTCAAAGTGACTGCACATTTAAAAAAAATATTTGAAATTATAGAGGAAAAAAAATTTAAATTTATATTACTTTCGTTTGGTAGTTTATTATCATCAATTTTTGATATTGTTGGCATAGGCATGGTGGGCCCATTAGTAATTTCTTTTTTAGATCCAAATTTGTTACAAGAAATACTAACAAAATATCAACTTTTCGGAGATAATTTTCTATTAGAGCAAAGCAATAATAACATCATAATAATTTTTTGCCTGATATTGCTTTTAGCATTTACTCTCAAATCTTTAATATCTTTTTTAATTACAAAAGAAATTATGAAAGTGGGTTTTGAAATACAAAAAGATTTGAGGAATAAATTTATACAAATATTCCAAAACTTGTCTTATGAAGATTATTTAAAAAAAAAAACAAGTGAATTATTACATGCAATAAATCATTTAACTATTGTTTTTTGTCAAAATACTATCGTTAAAATATTTGTATTATTTTCTGAAATTATAATCTTATTCTCTGTGGTAATTTTTTTATTTATTATTAATGCAAAAATTACAATACTAATTTTATTTACTCTTACTCTAATCTACTTATTTTATTTCTTTTTTATAAGAGAAAAGATGAGCAGATATGGAACTATATTAGGTGAGTCTGATCAACAATTTTTAGATTTTGGTAAAATAACTATGGAAGGTTTCAAGGAAATAAGAATTTTACAAAAAGAAAGTTTTTTTTTTGATGAATATAAAAAAATTAACAAAAACTTTGCAGATGTACATTTAAAATATGATACTGTCTTAATACTTCCTAAATTTTTGCTCGAGTCTTCCATAATTTTGGTTATTATGATTATGACAATCTCTATTGTTTTATTTAGTGAAAATTCGTCTAATTCAATTCCATTAATTGGGATATTTGCAGTATCTGCTGCGAGAATTGTTCCTGTTGTTTATAACATTTTCAATTCTATAGGAACAATTTTAGGATCTCGTTACTCAATTGAAAGAATTGAAAAATTATTAATGCAAAATAACACTAATTTTAACATAAACAAAAATAAACAAAAACTTTCAGGTGTAAAATATAATTTTAACAATATTCAGATCAATAATGTTTCATTTAGTTATGAAAAAAATAACATTATTAAAGATTTAAA
>MDTD01120429.1_pt1 | contig 21108 bp, 25 predicted proteins | sample 811221 | NCBI WGS metagenome assembly MDTD01 (sample SAMN05326646, study PRJNA326480) | marine metagenome | isolation source: seawater | place: Pacific Ocean: South West | collected 2011
CAGTACAGGGCTAAAAAAGAGATGCAGGAGAGAATGGAACAGTTAGCTGCATATAGACAACAGATGTACAACAATCAAATGAAAAAGTAAATAATAACGAGTAATTAGCGTTATTATTTACATAACTAAACCAAAGCTTTCCGAAAGGCTATTAGTCTTAGATAGAATTGTTTTTGATCTTTTAAGTTTAAGATTACTACCATTCATACCCTTGCTGTTGAGTAGGAATTCATCATTGTCCTCATGTAGTTCTGGTAATACTCTTGTCAATGGTTTGTCAACAACTAATAGTAATTGCTGGTTTCGTAACAACTTTCTATACTCCTGGATAGAAAGGTTACCGTAATATTTGTCCAGAAGATAATGTGGGTTAGGAGCAGGTTTGATGTTCTTCTCATAATTGTATATTTTCGCGTATATATAGCACAAAAGGTGATATCTTTCAAACTTTGTAGATGAATCTATATTTTCATTCATTAGATATGCAGTAGCACATTCTGGACTGCAAAAACATCCATATACGTTATAATCGTCCTTGATTTGCGACTTTGGGATATATACGGTAGGATTGTCAAACCCACAGGTGCACCAGAAACATGCTGACTTTTTGTCGCCGATGTTGTTGAAGTGTAGGTTCTTTTCTAGATCCTTGAGTTTAGAATTAATGTTTCTATTGTGGTCAGCGGTATTGTCAGAAACTTTGTTAATAGCTTCTTGAGAGTTACCACACTCTTGTGTCTTTGCACAATTTAATACGCTACTGTTATTCTCAATAAAATGAAAATTTAAGTCAGGATTCTTACTATTAGCGAGCATATTTGAGTCAGTAGGGGCAATAGAGTCATTGCAACTAGAATGATCATGTATGTCGCTAAGAGAGCATTTTAAGTGAAGGATGATGTTTGGTTTTGCTTCAATATGCTCTGTTTTATTGGTGTCCTGTTGGATAATTTTACCACCTTTGGGTTTTCTACCTCGCTTTTTCGGAACACCGTCAGCAACTTTATTAGGTTCAACGTTAGTTGGGTCTTTCGCTTTCCTCCCGCGCTTTTTGACCTCAGCCATATTATATGTATATTGGTTAAAGTAATTTAAATTGTTTTAAAATATATTTTGTAAAAAATAATGTATTTTTTATGGTAAGGAATCTACATGTACGTATTTAGACATGACCTACATAGAGGTTTATATTCACTACTCCCTACGAGAAATTGCTCTTTGGAGTCGCAAATACGATACGTAAACGGTGCTGGTGTGCCATTCTTACAATCAACACATAAGGAAGTCAACTTAGTGATCTTATCACACATGGGAATGAGCTCAAGTATATTACCAATAGGTTTCTGCTGATAATCACCATCAAGTCCGGCAATGTAGATATGTTTGTTGTATGGGGGTGACACAAACTTAGACACAAACTCTTTCAGATCTTTAAAGAATTGTCCTTCATTAATAAGAATAATCTTGTGGTTATCAATAGTTGTTTGGGAAATGTCAAGTAGTTCTGTTGTGGAGCAGCATGGAATATGAGTTTGATCATGCGTGAATAGATTAAGCGATGAGTCTGAGTATCGAGTGTCAGAAAGATGATTAATGACGAGAGGATTAATGTCACAGAGAGTATACTGTTTATAAATTTTGGAGAGTGCGGATGACTTCCCCGAAAACATAGGACCAAGGATAAGCTCTAAATAACCGGAATTGGGATTATGTTGAAACATTACTAATAATTGTATTTTATTAAAATAATTCAATTATATCTTAAAAATAAAGAATAATATTTAGATATATGGCTCTGGAAGTGAAGTCAATGAATGGGGTTCCTTGGGTAGAAAAATATAGGCCGAATGACTTTAGCTCAATAGTGCTGGATGAAGTTAATAAGGAGATACTATCTAATATTCTAAAATTTAGATACTTTCCGAATCTGCTACTATATGGACCGCCTGGAACGGGTAAAACAACGACTATAATAAATATGGTTAAGGCGTATCAAAAAGAGTTAGGAGAGGATGTAAATAAAGGTTCAATGATACATTTAAACGCATCCGACGAACGAGGTATAGATATCATAAGAAATCAGATCAATCAGTTTGTGAATTCAAAAGGATTGTTTTCAAATGGAATGAAGTTTGTAATACTTGACGAGGTTGATTATATGACTAAGAATGCACAGTTAGCACTTAGATGTCTACTAAATACGCGGACGGACAACGTTAGATATTGTTTAATATGCAACTATATATCAAGAATAGACGAGTCTTTGCAAAACGATTTTATACGCTTGCGTTTTAATAAGTTACCTGAGAATGATATATTAAAATTTTTAAACAATATAGTCTCAAAAGAAAAGCTGACTTATAGTGAAGATAATTTGAGACAAATACAGATGTTATATAAATCAGATATACGAAGTATGATAAACTATATGCAGTCAAATCAGAATATAATCAAGATACAGAAGATAGCGACGGATCAAATATGGAAAGATTTACTAGAGATGTTTGAAAGGAACGAGAAACATGATATAATATATAGACATGTATATGACATAAGCAACGAATACAACATAGAGATAAAGAATATCATAAAGGTGTTATTAAACTACATAATATCTGCAAAAAAAGACAAGATAACACAGTTATTCTTATCACGGATTGAAAATATTATGCACATAGGAGAGTGTAACATAGATGTTTATTTAGGTTATTCCATAGATTGCTTATTGAAGCATTTGAAAGTTCCAGATTCGGGTTTATAGTATCGCATGAATCTTGCGTCTAATTTTGTTAAGAAACTGTCAGGAGGAGATTCCTTAGATGGATCAAAGAAGTTTTGTTTCAAGGATTGCTGAAGTGAAGTATTCTTAGATTTACCAGGAATATTAATCGGAGAAATGCAGTTAGTTTGTGTTTGGGAATATCCTTCCATTTATTTAAATTAAGAAAATAATTGAATTAGATTAACTTAAAGAAACATAAGTAAGTAACTGTAAGATGGCAGATGAGGTAGATATGGAATGGCAGGAATTTCTGGAAAATGATGGAGATTCTTCAGACGATGGAGATGAAGATGTTGTAAAAAAGTATTTGGATGGGAAGTTATCATTAGATTCAACAGCATGTTTAAATTCTCCTAAATGTTCTGACATTTATATTTCTACAAAAACAAAAATAGCATATTTAAGTAGAGAAATAGATCTAAACAAAGTATTCTGGCAATTAGATCTGTTGCCTTATTCTACGCCCCGAGAAGGGATCATCAAGAAGCAAATGAAGTTCATTACGAATAGTGAAGAAGAACTGGCAGAACTACGGTCAAAATATGCTAATGAAGAGTATTTTGATGAACATATTTTGACTAAAAAGAATAATTTATCAGGGCGAATAAAGTATAAGGACGTGCGCAAAGTGTCAATTGGTATCTGCAAAAAAGATATACTGAGCTACCGCGGAAAGAAGCGCGGTGCGTTTTACAACTGCTTTGTGATAATCCTACGTGTAAATATGGATGGAGTTTTTCAGGAGATACATGTAAAGATATTTAACACAGGCAAGATGGAGATACCAGGCGTGAAGACGGATTCAATGCTTAACTATGTCTTACATAAGATTCTAGATATATTGAGACCACTAGTATGTGATTCTTTAAGATGCAAAGATGAGACGGAGACCGTATTGATAAATTCTAATTTTAGCTGTAATTACTATATAGATAGATCAAGACTATTTGATATTTTGAAATACAAGTATCAAATAGATGCTGTCTACGATCCTTGTTCATATCCAGGAATTCAATGTAAGTTCTGTTATAAAATCGGGTGTGAAGAACAAGATGGTGTATGTCCGCTAGATGCAGAGAAGGACTCTTGTAAGTCAGTATCGTTTATGATATTTCGGACAGGGAGTGTATTAATCGTAGGGAAATGTGATGTTGATGAACTTGAGAAGATCTATGGATTTCTCAAGAACATTCTTGTTACTGAGCATCAGATTATTTCGGAGAGCACGACGGACAGTGTCCCTGAGAAGAAGACAGATAAACCACGAAAACAACGAAGGAAGGTTATCACAATAACAGACTAGGTCTCACTTGCGTAAATTTCATTGTTAAAAGATGTTGAAGTTGACACGATAACTTCAGAACATTCATTTTTTTCAGTTGTATCGGTTACTGTCTGTGTTGGTCTATATATAATTACCATCATCAATATATACGAAGAAGGGATAAAGCATGTAGTTGAACCGATCATAATAGGCAACAGATTTGTTAAATACGCATATGTGAACCACATCGCGCATCCGGAACATTGAAGAAAAAACATGTAGGGAGATATACCAATAAGCTTATTGTATTCACCTGTATTGACGATAATGAAAACATCATATGCTTGTGGAAAAATACTTATATTTGTTACTACAGCTGCTGTATAGCCTACAATATCGATCGCTAAATTACCCATCGTATATTTTGACGAGAAAAAACTCATAGATTAGTACATAAAAAGCCATTTCATAAACTTAGTAGGATTACTGGAAAGATTAGTCTCACAGTTCTGATGCAGTAGTTTTTTGTTGATATCAGTTTCATTAATATTATGTTTCATTAGCATTCTGGTAAAGAGTTCTATTATTGGCAATAATTCTTGATATTTCATTTGCCTGTTAAATAGATATTCTGTGAATATGTAGAGGACAGAAGCTTTATTCTCAAAAGTTTCATAGTTTGAAATATTCGTAACGATACCTTTAGTTAAGCTGAAAATGGAGTTGTTGTCATCTGTTTCCTTGTTCTCAATTATATATGTTACGATGTTGTTGTAGTAATTAATAATTTTTGTGAGATTATCAAAGAATTCAGTATTAGCCTCACAAGTTTCAATATCATCCGGAATTTCAAAAATAGTTTTTTTGTAAGCGAATAGAGTAGCGTCTTTTGGTCCTAGTCCAAGAATAGATTGATCCTCGCCTAGTTGACTGATAAACTCAACATAGTAGAATGAGGCTTTATGTGCATAGTCAATGGCAAGATCAATATTGTATGACTTCATGAACATAAGATTTAGAACATGCGTAATAGTGCTAATGCCTTTTTTAATTATATAGTTATATGTCTCTCGTTTTTGAATGTATATGTTCTCCATGAAATGAAGAATGTAGGCATTGATTAGCTCAGTATGTTTGACAAATACTTCATTAATAGTATTCTGTTTTTCTGAATACCTTTGTTCTTTATTGTTTATATTGTAAGACATTATATAAATAATAAACAATATTTTAAGTAATTATAAGTATTTAAAGATTATAAAGCTGATATTAATATAAAATGTCGGCAAATAGTACTTATCCGCTCCCACACGAAAAGACATGGAGACATGCATCAAAGATTGCAATAGTAGAAGACAAGCCAATCATGTATGATTACTGGGTATCGTCTCTTGAGAAGAAGGCGTTGATTGGCGTCAGAGATAATGAGGAAAAACTACTAGTCAAAAGCGAAGAGGAGTATACAAGTCCGATTGCAAAGATATACAAGGTAGAAACTGAGTATATCATCGTAACAGAGAATTCCATTTATTTGGTGAGCAATGAGATAGCTAGCAAAAAGATTTCGTAAATAATAAAATTAAAATGAATTTTATTATTCAATCCAACACTACGACTCCTAAATTCTCGTCAGGGTCATCGCTAATACCTTTTTTCAATAGTTCTACTTCGTTTGTAAGCTCTTTTACCTTAAGTTCCATCTTTTCTAGTTCAGTAAGAGGTCTTCCCATATAATAATAGTATAGAGACGATCCACCCCATGATATAATGTTGATAGATTGTGTTACAGCAAACGTAGTAGTCTTTATTAATAATGCATCTAGGATTTGAGCACTAATTGTAAATAATACCATATATGTGTTATATAATTATACTTATAAGTTATTTTATCTAGATGAAGAACGGGTAATAGGACTGACTCTGGCAAGTTGATTATGTGAATGAACAATGTTACTGGCACCAACGTCATCCCAGAAACCTGGGAACATTTCAACCGACATTGTGTCTAGATTGTATACTGTTTTATACTTGAATAGGACGTAAAGTATAAATTTACCAAAATAGGTTTGCGTTTTGAAATAGATTGCTCCTATTCCACCAAAAACACCTATTATTTCAATATAACTTTTTTCGAACAAAGGATGGTATTTGAATATATAGTATGACGTAATGGTAACAAAAAGCGCATTAGATATCCCTATGAATATACAAAAATAATTTTGCAGTTTGTAGCGTTGCGTCCTTCGTTGCATTAGTTCTATGCTTTCGTAGTATATAGGCTGCGTATAAAGAAGCGGTATAAGTTGTGGAAATATCCAGAAAAGAACTAGCATGTTTATAAATGTTGATCCACATATAAACCATACATTGTCTGATAACTCAGGGTATCTAACATAAAGATAGAAGGACGCTAGAGGAACAGGAATACATAGTATTCTGTAGCACAAAGATCTTTTATTATTCTGATTATGGACATTATTATCGGACATACTAATCATACCGCCTTTTTTTTAATACTCTTTCATAGAATGTCAGACAATTTTGTCATTTGGTCTTCAGTAAGAGTCTCAGGAAAGATAACTTTGAACACAATAACCATTTTTCCACAATGCCCATCGCGTTTGAATCCTAGTTTTGGTATATCTTTTCTGTAGTTGTCGCTTATTATGTTGCCTCTAGAATTATTGAATTTATATGTCTTACCATTTATGTGGTTAAGCTCAAAATTAAATCCACACAATGAATCTTTAAGCGATATGCTTTTTTCAATAATTATGTCAAGACCATCACGGGTAAAATTAGAGTTATTCTCTATGTTTATGAAGACCTTTACGTCGCCTTTTTGTGAATTAATGATATGTCCTTTTTCTCTCATTATAATCATTTCTTTGTCATCAATACCTGGTGGAATATTTATGTAGATAGTTTCAATTTCACTTTCAGTAATGTTGTTTGTAAGAATCTTGCGTTCTATTTCTAAAGGTATTGATCCACCTAAAAACGCTTGGTTTATGGTTATTCTAATCTTTTTGATTATAGGCTGAGGTTTTTGGAGAGACTGTTTGAATGATGGTGGAAAATTAGAGTTAGGCATTCCATCATGACCGAAGTCATGAGAGGTGAAGACACGAATATTTGGATTGTCGCCGCCGAATAAGTTCATGAGTCCACCACCCATAAACATCTTCATTAGCTCTTCGGGTAGTGGACCCGCGTCACCGTTCAGTCCCATACTTTGATTAAAGTCGTGTGTTTTTCTTTTTTCTTCAGAGTCAATCAGATCGTATGCAGCAGAAATCTCCTGGAACTTTTTAGTGGCTATAGGGTCGTTATTGTTCCTATCTGGATGGTATTGCATTGAAAGTTTTCTATATGCTTTTTTTATGTCCGACTGTGTCGCACTTGGTAACACGCCTAATGTAGTATATGGACAGTTGGTGGTATTCATTATATTTATTTTTTATTTTTTATATTTAAATATTAAACGTTTTAAAAGTAATTGAATAGTTATTGTTAGAACAAATGAATACACCGTTTTTGGTGAAATATCAGCCAAATACATTAGATGATTTCATAGCATCGGATGATTTGAAAGAATTCATTGAAACTTCTATAATGATGGATAATCTAAACCTTATGCTTGTTGGAGAATGTAGCTCAGGTAAAACAGCCTTGTTAAATATTATAATAAAGTTATATTACTCTGATATAGAGCTTTCACCAGAAAACTATGACAAGCAAATACTATTCGTAAACAGTTTGAAAGAACAGGGTATAAACTTTTATAGGACAGATGTCAAGACGTTCTGTCAAACAAAATCGTCTGTGTTCGGAAAGAAAAAGATTGTGATACTGGATGATGTTGACTTTATAAATGAGCAAAGTCAGCAGGTGTTTAGAAATTGTATAGATAAATACAGTGATACAGTGAATTTTATAATTACTTGTATTAATACTCAGAAGGTAATAGAAAGTTTACAGTCACGTAGCACACCGATAAAACTATTACCTCTTACAACAGATCAGATAAAACCTATAATAAAGGGTATAATTGAGAAGGAAGAAATTGAGATAGAAGAAGAAGCTCTAGACTTCATTCTATCTATATCAAATAATAGTATACGACTCTTGATAAATTATCTGGAAAAGTTTAAGTTGTTGAACAGAAAGATAACTAACGAGCTAGCGAACAAACTATGCACAAACATTAGCTACAATACGTTTATTGAATATACGCAGTGTTGTAAGTCAGTAAGACTAGCAGATGCACTTACGATAATATTTGATGTTTATAGTTGCGGATACTCAGTTATGGATATATTAGACTCATATATGAACTTCGTAAAAAGAACAGACAGTATATCAGAAGATTATAAATACAAAATTCTTCCGGTCATATGTAAATTTATTGCAGTGATTCATAGCATACATGAAGATGAAATAGAGTTAGCTATATTTACTAATAACATCGTAAATATATTTACTGAGACAACATGATATATTTGCTAACCAATATATTGCTTTCTATAATCTGTTCTGCTGAAAGTCTAGCAAACCATTGGTAATTGGTTCTTTTGAGTATTTCATCTGCAGGAATGTATAGTCCAATCATGTTTTCAGGCATTTTAATGTATGTGGAACCCATGAGCTCTTCTATGTTGACAGGATCCCCGTTAGATTTCTTAACACCTATATAACTTCCACATACAAGAGTGCACTTACCGCTCTGACATAGTGCATAACTATAAGAATTGATTTGATTCAAAAATTCTATCTCGTCGGTATAATCATTGGACATCAATTTGGCAATATGCACGCAAAGGTCATTCATGTTCTCAGAACCTTTGACGCATCCCATGAAGTTTATGTTAGGGAAGAATGGTTGCTTGTCAGCGGTGATGCCAGTGGATTTGTTTTCTACAACAAACATATCTTTTGTAGTAAGCCATTGATCATGATAGTCTTTAAGGTTAGAAAGGCAGACATAAGAGTTGGGAACGACAATACCGCCATATTTGTGTAGTATTTTGCACATAGCAAGGCTTCTCATGTGAGATTTAATGGGTTTAGGTAATTCGTCAACGTTGATATCGTATTCATTCAGGAGAGTGGTAAACGAATCATCATTAATGAGACAGATGTTGAAGTCTTCCTGGCAGTAACGGATAATGCTTTTGATAGTAAGGTGGAGATAAGGCTGGTTTAGATGCCTTGAGTTGCGGGAATAGAAACTCTGCCACCATCGCGCATTTTCTTCGTGTTCAATGTGTATCCATATTATTGGTTTTTCTTTCTTAGCTAAAGAGTCATTTTCGTTCAACAAAAATTGCTTAATTAGGTCATAATCTTCTTTTTCTTTCTGGGAAACTTCATATAGTTGGTATTTTTCATATAGAACACCTGAGATTAGTAAGATGATGAACATGTATACGTAATTAATCATGGTTATTATATATATTTGATATATAATAATTGTGGGTTTAGTTGGTTAATTGCTTTAATTGACTCCACCATTGTTTATTCTTTTTCTCGTACTCTTCCGACTGTTGAGCTAGTTTGAATGCACGATCTGCACTTTCGGTGTTCTGCAAGGATTCTTTGTTAGCTAGATAAGCATGTGCTTGTTTGTTGGATAATGGAGTTAGATCTTGTTGATTCCTGTGCTGTTCCATATCGTTGCTATTATTGAACTTCTTATGTTTTTCGTAGTCTTCATCAGTCACAGGTATAACACTTTCAGTGTGAGCATGTTTCAGATCGTCGTATCCTAATTTACTAAATATAGAACAACCGTAATTTTCTGTTTCGTTGCTCAGAATATCGTATCCTCCGCTCGCTATCGTGTCTTCTACGTCTTTATGAACGACTAAGTCCCGTATATGTTTTTTACGTGAATTGATCAAACTGTTCATCTGATCTTTATTTGTCGCGACGGATGTCTCACATCCTTCATCGGACTTCAACCATGACCCGTATCCATTGTCATCTGAATCAACTTTGTTTTTTTCAAACATTTTGTTGAACCATTTATTGAAGTCCTTTCCTTTAATCTTTTCTAATAGAAGTTTTCTCTCTTTTTCTTCTTCTTCATCCTCCGGCGTTGTATAGTTTGTGTTTGTGTTATATGAATTCTTTTCGGCTTTGTTTTTGAATGTGTATATTTGGAGAAGTCTTTCATACGCTCGTTTAAAGAATATAAAGTAATCACTTGATAGGTTGGATTTATCGGGATGACTCTTAAGAACTTTCTGCTTTGCCAATATTAGTTCATCCTTGGAGAGTGTATGTGTTATTGAAAATAAATTAAGTAGGTCATCTAAGTCATAGTTATCCAGATTAAAATCAAAGTTACTCATTTATATTTAATCTTTATAAAATTAAATATAAAACTAACGCCCACATACAAAACCACCATTAGGTGGCCATACCCATTTGTTCTTCTTTGGACTCAGATCATCAAATTGAACGTTCTTTTTGTTCTTGTAGTTGACACTAAACTCTCTCTCGTCATCATCTGCACCGAGTCCCTCCTTAAGGGAAATATGAGAATAATTCGGAAGCACTGTGTCATTATACATCAGTACGTTTGTGTATGAGAATATATCCTCTTTTTTGTGTAGTTTTACTTGTTTATAGAGATCATGCAGACTTGAATCTTTATGTAGATATATAACGAGCGACGTGTGGTCCTCGTTGATGACCTGGACTAGGTAGTAATTATTAGAACTTTCGCATTGTTTCATGAATTCATCTTTTATGCACATATGAATATTACTATAGCCCTATTTTTAATTACTTATTGGATAAAATACTCTTGAAAAAATTTTCTACGTTTGCAACATTGCCACCAGATATAGATGCATCCGGTATAAGGTTGGTGTTCCCCTTTTTGTAGTATAAGATAGTTGGAATACCATTGGTCATCTTTTTGCTTTTCATAAATGCATACAAGTCAAAACAATCATCTACATCAATATTACAACAAGTATAGGTCCCTTTCATCTGTTCAAAAAAGTTGTCAACTGTCGGTGCAATCTTCTTACAAGGTCCACACCATGTTGCTGTAAATTTTGCGATAACTCCGTTATGTGGTTTCTGTAGCATTTCAAAGAAATCTTTGCGGCTCTCGAAATCTGTTAGAATCTCACCCATTTTATAATAATTACTATATATTTTTTATATTATTTACACAATAAACTCTCTAAAGTATCAACCGATATGTTAGGAAATATAATGTGAGATTCCCAAAAATATTTACAGAATGACCACTGTATAGGAAGATTCTTTTTGTATAGATGTGAAAAATTATCTAACACTAGACTTTGTTTGTCATTTGGTAATAAGTAGAGAGAGTCGTATGGTAGAACATAGCTTAGTTGCGTATGAGGATGTATAGGATTTTTTGGAATGGTCTGCACAAATTCGGTCGTGAATATAGGTATATATTTTAGTATATCCTCAAGAAGTGGTGGATAGTTATATTTATAACACCATCTCCAGTTTTTGCAATTATTGTGATAGTATGTTTTTGTCCATTCAAGTCCTTCTAGATAGTTAATGCAGATGTTTTTAACATTCGTCTCATTATAGTCTACATCAAATAGTTTGCTGTAATATCTTGCTTGCCATTCTTGTTCAAAAGGATTTATGTATTTTTCAACGTTACGTGCGATAGTAGGTAGATATAGGAACTTTTTTTCTAACTGTTCAGGTGTTTTATTTTCAAAAAAACGTTTTTCCATGTTTACACGCTGCTTATATTCTTCAATTATTAAAGATCTTTCATTGTCTGCCAAATACTTAACTATCTTCTTTATATTTTTCCAAATAAGTTTGTCTCCTTCGGTAAGGTAGGTTTTAAGGGGCATGATGATTTCCTTATATGTGTCAAGTAAAATATCAATGCCGCCATTGCGAATATTAAGGCTAGGAAAATGTGGTAGAAAATCATTACCTAACATGAAGCATAAAAATATATAATCATTTATAATATTCTCCTTATCTTTCACGCTAAGTTTGTTGTAAGTCTTACAAACCCTTTCACATATTGCGTTCTGCAGTTCTGGTATGTCAAGTCTATATAGTCTCTCTGGTTCTAGACTATCATCAATATGATTTATAAAATGTGGTGTCTCTCGTGATAAATATAGATTACTGGAGATATGTAAATGATTGAGAGTCAACATGATAAGATCCGCATCTAGTCCGTATATAACGGACGTTGTATCTGCATGGTATTCGGGTAGGTCCCTGATGTACTCAAAAATTTTATGTTCACCTTCTCCTGGCACATCACTTCCTGAGAGAATCACCTTAATCTTATTCCCTCGCTGCTGAAACAATAATTTTAATTTGTTATTCAGTTTGTTCATGAATTGTGTTCCCGGTGTTATTGCACATGTGTTCCATTTTATCTTATCGGTGTTACATATTTTATTATGAATATTTTTTTCAAAAGAGCTTTTGTAACGACGATTCCGTTGTTGTTTCAGCTTAGCTAGTGGAGCTACGCCATCAAATGCAATAAAGCAAAGCCTTGAGGGATTAATAGATTCTATATATTCGCATATCTTTGCAAACACATTGTTTATGAGTTCGTGTTCGTCTACTACTATATCATTTGACTCCATCGTATGTAGAGAATCATAAATTATAGAGTTTGCATCTATAAACAAGTTATCAGTAGTATTAGAGGATAATTCTTTAATACATGCTTTATGATTGCGTACTAGATGTGAAAAATATGATGGTATGCCCATAGAATTATATAAAAAGAAATAAAATGTTTAACTATTTTTAAAATATTTAAAAATTCTTGCGAGATTTTAGCAAAAGATTATAAAATCTGTCGAAAAAAATAGTTAAAATTATAAAATCGCAATATATTAGAAAGAATGGTAAAGAAAAATGTTAAAATCAGTAAAGCGGATAACGAATCCGAAGTGTCGGAAGATATTGTATTGTTTATCCAGAATAAGATAATGACTTTTCAGGAGATCATTAGGAAGACCATACTTATAGTTCAACGTTACAAAGTTATGGATATAATTGGTGTAGGCGAAATGAATGTTTGTATACAAACCCTAGAATTCTTATATAAGGAGATGGAAGATCTGTGGAATCAATCCTTAGCACAGAAGATAACGAATGACGAAAGGGACAAATTGTTATCCAAATTACAGGAATATAATACGGAGTTATCCACCGTCATGAAGACTTTTGGAACTGATACAATTGAAGATCTGATTACGGTATGTTTTGGTCATGAGTTTATATTTAATATACTAAATAACGACAATGTAATAAAATATGATTTAATTAAAAAATATGTTCATCCAATAGGTTATAAAGTCGTAGTATGGAAGAAAGATAATACGAAGTGCCAGGAAGCATTTGAGTCTTCCATTGTAAAAAATCGTATTGTTGAGGACAACATGATAGTAGAAGATAGCTGCAACTTTGATTGCTTTGATCTAGCTAGGACTAGTAAATCATTCCAAACCAAAGTGTATGGTATAAAAGTTGCAGTCCACAATACCGAACTTAGGAAGTCATTAATAATATGCGGTGTAGTTGATGATATCATAACTACGTGTTTGCATAATAGATTTATAATTAATAAAATGAACAGCTTAGTTAAGGATGTACCCGATGATTCTATGTTTAAAACTAGCAGTTTTTACAAATTTATAGAGTCTCTTACATTAAAGGAGCTTCTGATATATTCTACAAACGAGTTGTATAATAAATTTATGGGATACAATTCCCAAGTGCTGTTGATAAAGCAGCGCCCGATATCTCATATCGTTAAGGATTTTACAAATAATGAATTGTATATGCAAAGATTGACGTTGATACAATTGCTGCTGAGATGTGATGAACCCGAGTATCAGTATTTGGCATATTTGTTATACGATTTATTGTCCAATGATTCAAATAATAACATAGACACTCAAGAACAAACTCTTCTCTTTGATAGTTTGCCTTGGAGCATTAAGCGCCATTTTAGAGATGCAATGAAACAAACTATACAGTATACCAATAATCTTTGTAATTTTGATAGCAACAAGATACCACTGGAACAACAAATTTGTCTGATGAAAGTGTCTGACAGTGTGAAAGAAAAGGCAATGGTCAAGTTGAAAGAAGTAAAAGCAAAGTCTGAAGACTCAGGTTCAAAGGCAAGACAGTATTTGGATGGTCTTCTAAAAATACCATTTAATACCTTTTGCGAGGAACCTATACTACAGGTAGTTGCAGAGACAAATCGTAAGTTCAAAAATATAGCCAAGACGTTAGATGACAATAACTACAATTCTTTGCAGTTGGATGAGACACGTTCGTATCAGATGCATGATATGATAAACTATTCCAATCTCATAAAACAAGAAATTATACCGGAGATCAAAACTAACAATCTGGATAAACTAAGAGCCTATGTCACAAGTTTGAAACGAAATTCTTTGGTTGATTTTATTAATCACCTGAACACGCTTATTAAGTTGCATAATCTAGGTAGCAAGATACGACACTCAGGTATAAAGAATGACTTGATGGAGACCAATATTTTGAAGTTTATTAATGAAAACCAAATGAATAGTGTTATTATGGATGATCTTTTCAAAAGGTATGTAATATGTGATGAAAATGTGTATTCAGAAATAGCAACATTAGGCGACAAGGTGAATGAAGTTGCTGAAAACAAAACTAAGATTATAGACTATACAGAATACATTTCAAAGACACTTGATAGTGCGGTCCATGGACATGAAAAAGCAAAGAGACAGGTTCATCGTATAATTGGTCAATGGATAAACGGTGAACAGACAGGCTATTGCTTTGGCTTTGAGGGACCTCCTGGTGTTGGAAAAACATCTCTTGCAAAGAACGGACTGGCAGACTGTCTCAAAGACAGTAACGGTGAGAGCCGACCATTTTCGTTTATTGCATTGGGTGGTTCATCAAATGGTAGCACACTTGATGGACATAACTATACTTATGTAGGATCAACATGGGGGAAAATAGTTGATATATTGATAGAGCACAAATGTATGAACCCAATTATTTTCATTGATGAATTAGATAAGGTAAGTAGAACTGAAAATGGTAAAGAAATAATAGGAATATTGACGCATTTAATAGATACTACACAAAACAGTGGTTTCCAAGATAAGTATTTTACAGGCATAGACTTAGATCTCTCTAAGGCATTGTTCATATTTTCGTATAACGATGTAGACATGATAGACAAGGTTCTTCTAGATAGAATACATCGTATTAAATTTGAACATCTTTCACTTGATGATAAGTTGACAGTTTCTAATAAGTATCTAATACCAGACATATTGAAAAGGATGGGATTAGAAGGTGAAATAGAATTTACAAACGATGTCTTGATCTACATAATCAATAAATTTACATGCGAACCTGGGGTTAGGAAGCTAAAAGAGATATTGTTTGAGATAATAGGAGAAATCAATCTTAAATTGTTAGGACCGGATGTTATGAATAACGTGGATATGAAAGATGTCAAGAAAATAAAGACCATTACAATAGACGATGTGAAGTTAGTATATCTGAAAGATAGACGAGAGATAAGGGAAAAGGAGATACCTTCTCAGAGTAAGGTAGGTGTAATGAATGGTTTATGGGCAAATGCATTAGGTATGGGAGGACTGATACCTATAGAAGCTCAATTTAGGTTGGCAACAAATAAGTTGGATTTGAAACTGACAGGAATGCAAGGAGATGTAATGAAAGAAAGTATGAGTGTTGCGTTATCTTTAGCATGGACAAAGACGCCAAAAAATAGACAGAAAGAGTTGCTAACTGAATTTAGCGATACCTCATTGCAAGGTATACATATTCATTGTCCGGAAGGCGCGGTTCCAAAAGATGGTCCGTCAGCCGGAACAGCAATAACAGTAGCACTATATAGTTTGTTTAATAATATTAAGATTAATAACAAGGTGGCTATAACAGGAGAGATGTCACTTCAAGGTAGAGTAACAGCAATAGGTGGCCTAGACTTAAAGATATTAGGGGGCATACGTGCAGGTGTAGATACATTCTTGTTTCCAAAAGAGAACGAAAAAGAATTTAATGACTTCAAAGAGAAATATGGAGAAAAGGACATAGTCAATGGTATAAGTTTTCACATGATAGAGACAATAGATGAGGCATTAAAACTAGCATTAGACCGAAAAGTTTAATTTATTATTATATATATATATTAGAATGGCTTTAAACTTAGCATTTGGAAACATGACACAAATATTGTCTGCTATTACACCATTATTGTTAATATTTTTTCTATTAATGTCATCAGTAATTAATCATGATATTAAAGGAATAATATATTTAATGGGTGTTTTGTTAGCTATTTTTGTTGCAGGTATATTAGCAAATATGGTAGCTAGTCCGCGAAACCCACTAGCGCCACTTACATGCCAACTATTTAACATTCCTGGATATCCGTCTCAATACAACAATCCAGCACTAAATAGCTTAATAATCACTTTCACAGCAACATATCTCATGATACCGCTGTATCAGCAGAATGAAACAAATCCTTTGTTGATAGCAGTATTACTGTTATTATTGGTTGTTGATGGCATAACTAAGGTTACGTTGTTATGTAATACCTGGAGTGGGGTAATATTTGGAAGTTTATTAGGAGTATTCCTAGGAGCTATGTATTTTTCAATGTTATATAACTATGGTTCCAAGGATTTATTATATTTTATGGAAACTGTGAGTGATCGCAAGATATGTAGTATGCCGAAGAAGCAGAAATTCAAATGTAATGTATATAAGAATGGAGAGTTGATACAGACGCTTTAAGGCATGAATATCTCTTGTCTGGAGATGATTGATTGCAAAACTTTGTTAACCATGTATTTGCGGTGCATCTGCTCTGTCATCAGTTGTGGAATTTTTGTTTGAAATGCCTCCCTGAATTTTAATATCACGATTCTGAAGTTAGCCCTTTTATACTGATCAATGATCGCAATATTTTCAATTTTCATTCGTTTTCTCTGGTTAATTTTGTTATGGAAATCAAATAAAAACTGTTTAAAATGATCCTTTGTTTGAATGGACCCCCAGTTTACATGTTTCAATGCTGTAACTGCATGTGATCTGCATGTAGGACATGGAAGAACACCACATACATCCTTTATGATGGATACTAGTAGTTCTTTGTTGCTTGTGAATTGATCTTCTTTTATTTTCTCTGCAAGTGTGTGGAAAAAATACCATGTAAATTTACCCCAAATCATTCAATAATAATATAAAGATATATTATTATTTCTTGATAATATGACTAATTATGTGTTAGAAAATGACATAGATTTCTATGAAGAACTTAAAAAGGTGCTAAATTGTGATGATAATGAGGATGTTGAGAAATGTCTCATTAGCGGTGATGATCTAGATGATACTCACATCACTCTATGTTGTGGACACAAATTTAATTATCTTCCATTGTATGAAGAGATCAAAGGCCAGAAAACAAAAACAAGGTGCAGGTTAGATACAACGACAATGTGTTTAGCGGTGTCTGATTTAAGGTGTCCATATTGTAGGGCGCTGCAGCATAAGTTATTACCATACAAGAAGTTAGATGGTGTAGATGTAATAACAGGTGTAAATTTCCCTGAAAAGTATGCGATGATGACAGACAACTGTAAGTATGAATACTTGACTGGTTCAAAGAAAGGGACAATATGCAACGTGGCTTGTAATGGAACATATTGCAAAAAGCATCAAAAAGTTCTGGATAAAAGACAACAGCTACAAGCATTCAAGAAAGAACTTCAGAGCGAGTTGAAGGATATGACAGAAGAAGAAATCATTAACCATCAATATACACCCTGCACTATGATATTAAAGAGTGGAAAATCAAAAGGTCAGCAATGCAAGGTAAAGTGTTTCAAGAATGGGTTATGTAAGCGGCATTATCAGATGCAGTTATTGAATAAAGATAAAGAAGGTTAATAAATAATATAAATATTTTTTGTTATTTATACTATATGGCCGATACAAAAGAAGTTCTAATCGCAAAGTTAAAAGAATGGATGAAAATGGAGACGGAAATGAAGCAGCTTCAGGCTGAATTGAAGAGCAGAAGGGAACGTAAAAAACAGTTGACCACAGATTTAGTTGATGTCATGAAAGAAAATGAGATAGATTGTTTTGACGTGAATGACGGCAAAATTATGTATACAAAGAGTAAGACGAAACAAGCCCTGAATAAGAAAACATTGATGTCAGCATTAGAAATATATTTTCAGAATGACGAGACTAAGGCTAAGGAACTAAGTGAGTATATACTGGATTCTAGGAATGAAATAATTAAAGAGTCTATTAGATTAAAAAAGTAAATTTATATATCATTTATATATAAATTAATGTTTATAAATGATAACACAAAAAACGAACTTAGAAAAAAATTTAAGACAGACAAAAGATCCAGAGGAAAGAGTAGAAGAAACTATTTATCTGATAAAATACAATCGTCATCATCAGATAATGTGACGATGTCATATTTATTGAAACAACAGACCGAGAAACAAAATGATGGTAGACAATTGGATAATTTTAGTGTTGAGAAACATAAGTATTCTTATCCTATACATAATCATATTGAACAAGACATATCTGTCATTGATATAGACCGCGATACAATGATAAACGTATGTTGTTATTATGTCTCAACAACATCAATAAGACCATTTCTTAAATACTTATTGTTTAAATATCCAGAAGAGGATACAGCATATAGCGATTTGCTGGTATTTCCGTTCTTTAAATATAGCGAGATGGAAGAGCATATTGATGTGGTAGATTATGCCAAAGACAAGATAAGTAGCATGTTTGACTTTGTAACAAGTAGTTCACTAAAATATAAGGGGGTCATTAAAAATGATGATGGTCTGAATATTTTTATAGAGCTGTCAGAAAGTGATTTTTCGGATTATAATGATATTGCATATAAGTCTAGAGACAATAGTATATGGTTTGCTCTAATATCAGAGATAGTAGATGAGAGAAAACTACTGAATTTTCCAATAAATGATAGCGTATCAGATCTTTTTCTACATAATGACCACTTAATCTATTTATATGATGATAATGGAAAACAATATGTAACGCCTATAGTTGTTTATCATGGGAGTTACTATAAAGTAACATCGTTTATATCTGTATTTGGCATTAAGAAGTCATCTGTGTTCTCTTCATTAGGTCCGTATTATTATTTTGGTAACTATGAAAAAGCATTACGATATGCAGTATGGAGTAAATCCCATGAACCTGTATATATAGACGATGAAAAAATAACAGACGATAATGGAAGATATACAAAAGGAGGAATAGTCAGATTTGCTATATTTCCGGGTAAGATGAAAGTATATTCAAAAATAAGCACACATCAAGAGGATAAGTCTAAAATAACTCAAGAGAAGATGGAAACAGATGAGTTTGTAAAATTAACAGCGAGATTGCGAGATGTAGATGCAAAATGGATTAAGAATTACAATTCGGTATATCAAGGAGTTATAACTTTAGAGAATGGCGAATTGAATCAAAGAGGACCTCATTGGGTGATTAGGAATCATCAACAACAGCATGCATTAACATATCATTATGTTGATACAAAAGAAATAAAAGAAAAACATCATAAAAAAACAGACAAAAAGAAAGATCGTGCTTCATATTTTGGGGATAATGAGTATTTTATAGAATAAACTGTTGCTATTAAAATCTAAAATAATATATATGTCGTCAGCAACTCCAGAATATTCTGTAGGAAAAACAGTATTACTTATTTTAGGTTTATCATTTATTCAGTTTGTAATTCCGTTGGTCTTTAATTTCATGGACATAGACGCAAAGTATTATCAAGTATACATTTATTGGTGTATGGCATTAGTTATATTCTATATAGCTTTACCTTCGGTCGTAGGTGAATATATCTTCTTACTGCCTGCTGCAAAGGCGGCAGCGCAAACGGCTGCACAAACAGCCGCTCCTGCAAAACCTTCCGGCAAGGCAAAAAAAACACGAATTAAAGGTGCTGCACCTAGTTCAAAGGCTGTTCCTTCGCCACCAACTAAACCACCCGGTGACGGTAGCTAGACAATTTCATTATTTGAGACATCTACATCATAATGATCTTTTTTAGATACATCTTTCAACTCTATTTCTATGTTATTATTATGCTTGCAGGGTGAAGGTGAACTACTTAGACACTTTGCACTAGCCGTGTCAATAGATAACACTATCTTATCTTTACGGGGAGTTAGAGCCTTATGCCACGGATGTCTAAAATTGTCGGTCGTCTGTAGAGTTCCACATATTTCGGGTTTTGTAATTTTATCAAATTCTTCAAGTTCTCGGGGAGTTAATGGACGTTTCTTATAGCAACAGCAATTGCCATTTTTGTCTTCAGTGAACGTTGTATGAAATTTGGCAATTATTGAGTCGCATATGATAGGTGATGTTTCCATTAGTCTGTCAAATTCTTCCTTGCATGATTTCAACATATGAACCACGTTAATTCTCTCATCAGGATGTTTAGATAGCTCAACCTTTATGTTTCTGTAGTATTTATCCCATGCTATCGAACTTATCCTATGCCCTTCGTTTAATTCTGCAACCTTAAGGAATTGATGAACAGTGGATAGTATACCAGTTAATATATTTACACATCCAATTGCAGCTGGAGCATATGATTGTTCAGCTTCGTTTTTAATTTGATATTGTGCAAAATTAGCGGTTCCTGTTATTGTAGACATAATAATAACAGGAATAGTGAACCATGTATTCATAGATTTATACTTTTTGTGGCTCTCATTATGTAGCCAACGATAGCATTTGGCCTTATCAGCCCAATCAACTAATATTTTTTCATGTGTGCAAGTCCAAGGAGTTTTATTCTGGAGGAGAGAATTTAGCTCTTTTTCGGATTCATTAAATATGTCCATTATTATGATTTAGACAAATATTTTATTCTTTATACTAATTTTTTATTAACTTAATAAATTGAAATTAAAAATAA
>MDTD01156737.1_pt1 | contig 21105 bp, 17 predicted proteins | sample 811221 | NCBI WGS metagenome assembly MDTD01 (sample SAMN05326646, study PRJNA326480) | marine metagenome | isolation source: seawater | place: Pacific Ocean: South West | collected 2011
TGCCCCAAAGTGGGGGACTGCATATTCCATAGATGAAGCTTTAGATATAGCTAAAGAAATAAATTATCCAGTCTTAGTAAGACCATCATATGTTCTTGGAGGAAGGGGGATGGAAATTGTTTATGACGATAATGATTTAAAAACATATGTTGCAAAAGCAGCATTAGTATCCGGAGATCATCCAATTTTAATAGATGATTTTTTAGAGAATGCTTACGAATTTGACGTTGATGCGTTATGTGATGGAAAAAATGTTTATATTGCTGGAATAATGCAACATATTGAAGAAGCAGGAATTCATTCTGGTGATTCAGCATGTGTTTTACCAGCTTATGAGCTTTCAGTAACTGCAAGAAACACCATAAAAGATTATACCAAAAAGCTTGCTTTATGCTTAAACACCATAGGTTTAATCAATTTGCAATTTGCAATTAAAGAAAATGAGGTTTCAGTTTTAGAGGTCAATCCAAGGGCTAGTCGTACTATACCCTTTGTAAGTAAAGTAAAAAATATACCATTGGCAAAAATCGCTGCTCAACTATCTGTTGGAAAGAGTCTTAAAAATTATAAATTAAATAATTTAATTAATAATGGGTTAGTAGCTGTTAAAAAACCAGTTTTTCCTTTTAATAAATTTCCAAACCAAAGTATTTTTTTATCACCTGAAATGAAATCTACTGGAGAAGTTATTGGTCTGGATACTAATTTGGGAGCAGCATATGCTAAAGCTGAATTAGGGGCTGGTAATTCTATACCCAAGAAAGGTAAAATATTCATCTCTGTCAATGAAATGGATAAAATGAAAGTTATTCCAATTGCTCGAGATTTTGAAGAGTTAGGGTACAATATAGTCGCAACACAAGGCACATATAAATTACTTAGCCAAAATGGTATACTATGTGAATCGATTTCTAAAGTTGGTGAGGGCAGACCAAATGTTGTTGATGCTATTAAAAATGGAGAGATTCAGTTTATTATTAATACTCCTCTAGGTCAAAAATCAAGATATGATGAATATGAAATAGGAAAGAACGCCATTAGGTATAGTGTTTCTACAGTAACAACTATATCAGGTGCTCAAGCTGCTCTTCGTGCTTTAAGAAAAATTAAAACAAATCAAATGCAATATAAAAGCTTGCAAGAAATTTTTGGAGAAAATGAAAATGATCAATAACTTTTTTGAACCAACTCAACCATACAACACTTTTAAAATCGAAGTATCAACAATACATACTTTACATGTTGAAGAATCCGGCAATATAAAAGGAAAACCTGTTATATTTCTTCATGGTGGACCAGGTGGGGGAACCGAGCCAATATATAGACAGTTTTTTGATCCTAAATTATGGAGAATCATAGTTTTTGATCAAAGAGGTTGTGGTAAAAGTACACCATCATCTGAATTGAGAGAAAATACTACATGGGATTTGGTTGAAGATATTGAAAAAATACGTAAACACCTTAATATTGATAGATGGACAATTTTTGGAGGAAGTTGGGGGTCAACCCTATCGTTATCCTATGCTATAAAATATCCAACGAGATGCACTGAACTAATTTTAAGAGGAATTTTTCTACTAAGAGACAAAGAGCTAAATTGGTTTTACCAAGAAGGCGCCAGTAATATTTTTCCAGATTCTTGGTCATATTATTTAGCTCCAATTAAAAAAGAAAAACGTCACAATATGATGGCTGCCTATTACGAGATATTAACAGGTGACGATATTGAGAAAAGATATGCAGCTGCTAAAGCATGGTCAATTTGGGAAGCAAGTACAAGTAAGTTAATTCCAAGTAAAGAATCTTTACATCATTTTGACAAAGATGAGATTGCAGATATTTTTGCCAGGATAGAATGTCATTATTTTGTGAATAAAGGATTTTTTGAATATGATGGATGGATATTAGATCAAATTGATTTAATTAGGCATATTCCATGCGTTATAATTCAAGGTAGATATGATGTGGTTTGCCCAATGAAAACAGCTTGGGATTTACATTTAAAATGGCCTGAAGCTGACTTTCATGTCATACCTGATTCTGGCCATTCAATGCTTGAAGAGGGAATTCGAAGCAAACTTATTGAATATACAAATAGATTTGCTTTATTATAATAAATAATAATTAAATTAAAGTCAAATTAAAAGGAGAAACTATGATTATAAAATCAATTTTAAAGTTTATTGTTTTCAATATATTAATATTTTTATATGCATGCTCAAGTGATGAAAACAGTCATTTGAAATATGTTCATCCAGAATCTAATCAAGTTATCTCTTTAAAATTAGGACAACTTTTAGACAAAATGAATTACAGCTCATTTGTTGAAACAGATTTAATGGATGATTTTTTAAACGAACTCAAAAGAGCAGATATCCCTAAAAAAATTAGAAACTATTTGAAAGAACCAAAAAATCTTGGTCTAGATTTGGATAAAACAATGTATGCATTTTCTAGTTTACCTCAGGACCTATCAAAAGAAATAGATATGGATATGTATGGTATGATTGGTCTTGTTAATGCTAACTTTGAAAACAATGGAATAGTAATTCCCATTAAGGATTCAGATTTATTTAAAAATAATTTCACTTCTCTTTTGGATTTAATTCCTGATAATGAACTGAACATCGATGAAGGTGTAATAGAAGATTTTGAGTATAGAATTTTTAGTATCAAAGATAGATGTTATGAATTGATATATATAGAAGAAGAAGATTATTATGACTATGAGTATTCCGAAGACAGTGAATTAGATTTATTTGCTTTTGCTTGGAATGATGAAATATTAATTATGACAACTAATATAAATTATTATGAATGCAAATTGGGACTTTCTGCTTATTTAGAAGAAACTATTATGAATGATTTTAATACTAATAAAAACAGTGTAGAACAATTAAGCGATTATGATCTAGCTTTTTGGTCAAACACTGAAGAATTTACCAATCAATTATTAGAAAGTAATAGGATTGAAAAAAGATTTGTTGAAGGAATCGAAGATAATCTTATGGATATGAATGGATGGAGTGAATATGATGATATTTATTCCATTATATATAGACTAAACGCCAGCTATTATGATTATGATTCTGGTGAATATGTAATTCCACTTGAGAAAATTTTAGATATATTAGAATATAATAAGGGTAAAGATTTTCCGGATGAAGCTTATAATGATTATTTTGATGAAAACGATTGGTTTTTCTATGATAGATATTCGTATAAACATTGGGAACTCAAAGTAAACGCTAAGGATGAAAAATTATTTTTAACCAGTACTTCTAGCATGGAATATGGAGCAGGAAAAACTTTAATATGTGATTTAACATCAGAATTTAAATTTGATGATGGATATAAGGGAGCGGTTACACATTTTACAGGTAATGCGTTTGATATGAGGTCTGATTATAAAGATCAATTGGCTCTTTACACAAACAATGGTTATGATTTATTTAAGAATTTTTTAAAATCTGCGCCTGAATTTTTTATGGGTATTAATATAGAAAATAATGGTATTACTTTTGATTTTAAAAATTATTTTAATAATGAAATGAGTGATTACACTGATAATTATGTTAAATTGTTTGACAAAAAAGTTAATTCAAAATTATTAAAAATAGTAGATGACAAATCTATAATGTCAGTAGGATATTCTATGAATATGCCTAAAGTTCTTCAACTTTTTGATAATTTTTTAAAACAATTTGTAAATGAAGAAACACTTTTAGAGTATGCTTCTGCGTTAGAATCTGAAATCAAATTATCTAAACAAGAAATGATGAATCTTTTAAAAGGTAATTTTGTTGTTTCTATAAATGAAATCGAAGATATTTATGATGGGCAAATTGAAGCACTATTTGCAGCTGAACTTATTAATTCAAAAGAGTTCATAAATATTTTTAATGATAAGTTTGATTTAAATATTCAAGAAAATGAAATTAAAAAACTACGAAAAATATTAAATGGATTTATAAGTCCAAGAGATATTAAAGAAATTCCAAAAGATTTATCTGTTCTAATTCAGGACGATATATTTTATTTCGGAAATAAAAATCAAATAGAAAATATTGGTAAATCAGCAAATAATTTCAAGCAAGTAGTTAAGAATAATCCCAAAAACTTAAATATGTTTTTAACATTTGATACAGCTGATATTTTAGATTCTATTGATGATGAAATTTTAGGAGATATTATAGGTCAAGGTAGATCCGATACTAGACTTTTTAGGAAAACATTGAAAAAATTTAAATTTGATAAAATTAATATAGAAATGGATATAAATAATAAATTTCAAGGTTTATATGGCAAACTAGATGTAAAATCTAGTGACAAAAATCCTTTGGAGCTTATGCTCAATCAAATTGAATCATTAATAGATGAATTTTAGAGTTGAAATTTAAAAATATTGTATTTCAATAGATTTATAATCTCTATAGTTTAAATGCAGTGACAAATTGGTTGGTAATAATATATTTTTCATTATAAATTAGCATTCAATTTGGCCCGTTCGTCTAGTGGTTAGGACCCAGGGTTTTCATCTCTGTAACAGGAGTTCGATTCTCCTACGGGCTACAAAGTGCTCAGATTTTGTCTGAGCACTTCTTTTTTTGTTTTTATGGAAAAAATCAACGAAATATTAAATAGAGAGATAAATCTTTTAAAAGATGGAGTAAAAAATGGAAAAAGCCCATACCATTTATTTTCTTTAACCACTATAAATGAAAGATACCCAGAAACTAGAACAGTAGTTTTACGAGACGTCAAAGTTGATCCACTTAAAATATTTTTCAATACTGATTATAGAAGTCCTAAAATTAAAGACATTCAATCAAACCCATTTTGTTCAGCATTATTTTATGATGCAAATCGTAAAGTACAACTTAGGTTAAAATGTGAATCAGTAATTCACTATTTAGATGATATTGCTTTTTCTAGATGGCAAAAAACTGCATTACAAAGTAGAAAATGTTACATGGGGCCATTTTCTCCTGGATCTAAGATTGATAAATGGCACCCCAATTTTCCGTTAGATTTAAAAAAGAAAAACCCAACCAAAGAGTCCAGTGAAGCCGGCTATAAAAATTTTTCAAGCATAGAATTAAAGATTAATGAATTAGATATTTTAGAGCTTCATCACGATGGTCATATACGCTTTCAGTGCTCTAAAGAAAAGAATTTATTTTACGTTAGTCCATAAATATATTGTTTTATATTAGTTTATTTTATTAAAATAACGTGCAAAACGTGCACGCACTATTAACAAATTAAGGAAACAATATGCCATTAAAATCAAAAAATTGGTTAAAAGCAAAAATACATTCAATAATTGAATTGACAGAACAGACCTGGAAATTTTCAATTAAATTTGAAAAAGACTTTATATTTGTTCCTGGTCAATTCATTACAATTAGATTAAGAGGAATTACTAGAAGTTACTCTATTGCATCATTTTCAAAAAATAAAGATATTATAGAATTAATCATTGTTCGAGTAGAAAATGGTAAGTTAACAAGCATTCTTTTTAAAGATGTAGAAGTCGGTGAACGTTTAGAAGTAAGAGGTCCTATTGGTAATTTTATTTTACCTAAAGATATCAATCGAGATATTTTTTTTATTTGCACCGGAACAGGTTTAGCGCCATTTAAAAGTATTTTAGATGAAATAGTAATATCAGGAAATTTTCCAAAACGTATTTTTCTAATTTTTGGAACTAGAACAAAAAATGATTTATTATTTTATGATGAACTCAAAAGTTTATCAAAAATTAATCCAAATTTTAAATACATTCCGGTTTTATCAAGGGAAAATTGGGATGGTAAAACTGGTTATGTTCATGATCAATATTATAAGATTGTAAAAGAAGAAAAACTTCATAATCCTTTGTTTTATTTATGTGGTTGGAGAAATATGATTGTTGATGCAAAAACTAAATTAAATAGTCTTGGTGTAAAACCTGATAATATTAAACTAGAACTATACGGATAATCAATCAAATGATAGAACATTTTAAGTTTAAAAATTTAGGCAACCATAATTATGGCTGGTTAAATGCCAGGTATCATTTCAATTTTGCTAATTATTATAATCCAAGCATCAAACCTAAAACTCCTTTGATTGTATGGAATGACGATACAATAAAACCAAATACTGGTTTTCCAATGCATTCTCATCAAAATATGGAAATTATAACATATATAAGAAAAGGATTAATTGTTCATGAGGACAGTATTGGTAATAAGGGAGAAATTAAAAAAGGAGAAATTCAAATAATGTCAGCTGGTTCTGGTATAACACATTCCGAATTTAATTATGGTGATGAAGATACTTTATTATTTCAAATATGGATTGAACCAAATAAAAAGAATATAAAACCCAGATGGGAAAATATATCAATTAAAGATTATAATTCAGATTCCATAAACGTTTTAGCTAGTGGAGAGACACAATATGCGAAATCGGATATATTAAAAATTAATCAAGATGCATCAATAATAAAAATCAATGGTTCCGATGATCATTTAATTTATCAAATAAGAAATAATAGGCATGTATACTTCGTACTCGAAAAAGGAAAAGTAAAAATTAATAACCATGAAATTAATGAGAGAGACGGAGTTTATATTATTAATGAAAATAAAATTAATTTTAATTTTATTGAAGATAGTGAAATAATCATGGTTGATATGATTCAAAAATAAACAATATAATGATATCAATTCTTAAAAATAGAACTTTTTTACTTTTTTTTCTTGGAAATATAACCTCATTAATTGGTTTCGGATTCAATTTAATTGCAGTTAGCTGGCTAGTATTATCTGAAACTGGTTCAGAGTTTGCTTTGGGAAAAATAATTGCTACTGCTACCATTCCAGGTCTTTTTATTTCTTTGTTCACAGGTTATATAATTGATAAAACAAATAGAAAATGGTTGATGGTTTTTTTAGACATATTTCGGTTGTCTGTTATTTTGATATTTTTATTGACTATACAGTTTTATGAATTTTCAATTTCTTACTTATATCCTGTTGTTTTTTTCATAGGCATTGGTAATTCTTTATTTTGGTCTACATCTCAAGCATTCACACAAGAAATTGTTACTACAAAAGAATATTTTAATGCGAATAAATTATTATCAGCAAGTTTTCAAATAGGTTCAATTTTAGGTGCGTCAGTAGGAGGCTTTATTGTTCATTTTTACAATCCTTTTACAGCATTGTGGATTAATATTTTAGCATATTTAATTTCAGGAATTTTAATTTCTTTAGCCCCATTTAAGACAACCCTTTCCCAATTGAATACTCAAAATATTTTCAAATCTTTTTTGAAAGGGTTTTCTTTTTTGAAAGAAAGATTTGATATCACTATGCTATCAACTACAACAATCTTATCAGACGTTGCGATTTGGGGTTCATTATCAGTATTAACAATTTCTATTTCGACTGAAATTTTTGATAAAGGAACCTGGGGGTATGGATTCTTAGATGGATTATATGGTGTTGGTGCTTTTTTATCTGTTTTTATTGTAGGTTATTTAACCTCCAATTGGACTAGAATATCAGTATTGCAAGGGTGCTATTTTTTAGGATTTTTATCTTTATATCTGTCATCAATAATGCCAAATATTTTCTTTGCTTCTATATTCTTTTTCATATTAGGTATAAATATCAATTCTAGCAGAATCATAACAAGAACTATTTTAATGGAAAATATTGATAATAAAATAATGGGAAGAGTACAAACTGTTCTTGGTATATATTCAAGACTGATGGTTGTTTTGAGTTCTTTGATAACAGGGTATATTATTGAAAATTTTAGTATTAATACTGCGGTATATTTTGCATGTATGCACTATTTTGCTGCTTTATGTGGCATTACTATTGTTGGAATTGTTTGGAATAAATCAAAAGAATATTTGTTCTGTAGTTAATTAATTTATTGTCTTAATTTTTTCTTGACCAATTCAACTACTTTTTTAATTGAAACTCGTTCTTGTTTCATTGTATCTCTATCTCTAATTGTTACACAATTATCATTTTTTGATTCTCCATCAATAGTTAAACAATAAGGTGTTCCAACTTCGTCATGACGTCTATATCTTTTGCCTATGGCATGCTGTTCATCATATTTTGCGTTAATACCCTCTTTCATAAATGATTTAACTAATTTTCTAGCAATTTCAGGTAAACCATCTTTTTTAATTAAAGGAAGCACAGCGACCTTAAATGGAGCGAGCTTTGGATGCAGTTTCATTACAACACGCTTTGAGTCATTTCCTTTTGCATCTTTAACTGTTTCTTCATGATAAGCATCAATCAAATAAACCAATAAACCTCTAGTTGCGCCTGCAGCAGGCTCAATCACATAAGGCGTATATCGATAACCCATTTTTCCAGTTTCAGGATTTTCTTTTTGTTGATCAAAATAACTTAATTTTGCACCTGAGAATTCTGAATGTTTTTTTAAATCATAATCTGTTCTACTAGCTACCCCTTCAAGCTCATCAAAACCCCAAGGGTATTTATATTCAATATCATAGCAAGCATCTGCATAATGAGCTAATTCATCTTTTTCATGTTCTCTATAAATAAAATTATCAGGATAATTTGAAAATGATTTCCACCATTTCAATCTTTTATCTCTCCAGTATTCTAGCCAATCTTTTTGAGTACCTGGTTCAACAAAAAATTCCATTTCCATTTGTTCAAATTCACAAGATCTAAAAATATAATGTTCAGTTGTAATTTCATTTCGGAAACTTTTTCCCATTTGGGCAATACCAAAAGGTATTTTCATTGACATTGTTTGTTGGCAATTTAAAAATTGCACAAACATTGCTTGAGCTGTTTCAGGTCTAAGGTATACTGCAGAATCTTTTACAATTTTCTCAATACCTTCTTTCATTTCATTGTCATTTAAATGCTTATTTTCATTGACAAAATTTGTTATTTCACCAATAGCATCTACAGAACCAATTTGACTTCTAAACATTAAATTAAATTGTTTTTCATCACTCAAAAACGGACTATTAAATGTTGGACTTATATAACCAGGAAAATCAAATGTTTTGCTAGCATCTGATTCTTTTTTTTCAAAAAATCCAACTTTATTTTTTTCAATTACCTTTAAACCTTCTAATACTTTTCCATTTCTGTTTAATTTAATGTTGAATCTTTTTTCAATTGCTGCTTGGTAATCTTTAGCTTGACCTTTATCACTACATGTGATATTAATATCATCTCCTATTTTTGGGATAGGCGCTTTATCTGCTCTAAATCTTTCTTTACTTATTAAGCAATCTACTAAAGGATCAGCAAAACCTGCTAAATGTCCTGAAGCTTCCCATACTTTAGGATGCATAATGATTGAAGCATCTAAACCAATCACATCTTCTCTTTCGTGAACCATTGAACGCCACCACTCATTCATAATATTTCTTTTAAGTTCTACACCTAATGGCCCATAATCATAAGCACTTTTCAAACCACCATAGATTTCACTACTTTGAAAAATAAATCCTCTTTGTTTAGCTAGGGAAATAATGTTATCCATAATTTTTTTATTATTTTCCATTATCTTTTTTTAAACTTTCTTTTTGGGGATGACTTTTTTTTCTCAATTAACTTTTTTGCTTCTTCTAAATTTAAATCTTCAGGATTGAGATCTTTAGGCATTTTAGCATTGATTTTTCCATCAGTAATATACATGCCATATCTACCTTCTCTAATTTCTATTCCTTCTGTCATATCTTTAATGACTTTAGGTCCTCTACCTTTTTTACCCGACTTTAAAAGTTCAATTGCTTCTTGCTCATTCATTTCAAACAACTCTATTTCATTTGGTATAGAAGATGTAACTTTACCACAACGGATATAAGGACCAAATTTCCCAATATCAATTTTTATTTCATCATTATTTTCACCCCAGGTACCTATTTTTTTTGGTAAGCTAATTAAATTTATAGCCAATTTTCCATCTACATCTTCCATGCTTACATTTGGTGGTAGAGATTTCATTTTTTTACCACATTGAACATATGGACCAAATCTCCCTTTTTTTAACAATATATTTTCATTTGATATAGGATCAATTGCCATTACTTCTGGTTCTTTATTTTTTATTTCAATTATTTCTGATATTTTTTCAGCATTTAAATCACTTGGGGGTAAATCACTTGGGATAGTAAAGCGCTCTTCTCCTTTTTGCCCATATATTCCGTAACGCCCAATTCTTATTTCAATTTCTTCTTTATCAAGCATCATTGTAGATATTAAACGAGCATTATTTTTATCAAACTCTTGTTCTAATTTTGTTTTTAATCCATTATTTTGGTTATTTCCAAAATAAAAAGTATTTAAATAATCAATTTTTTTATTTTCACCTCTAGAGATACCATCTAAATCGTCTTCCATATTTGAAGTGTATTTTAAATTAACTAAATCATCAAAGTATTGTTCAAGAAATTTTACAATTGCAAAAGCAGTGAATGTAGGTATCATTGAACCTTTAACTTTATTTACATAATCTTTATCTTGAATCTTTTTAAGAATAGTAGCGTATGTTGAGGGTCTTCCAATACCTAATTTTTCTAATTCTTTTACTAAAGAAGCTTCAGTAAACCTATTAATTGGCTTTGTGAAATGTTGTTTCTTGTCTAACGATAAACAATTTAGCGGTTGTTTTTCATTTAAATCAGGCAACACTTTTTCATCATCATCTCTATTTTTCTCATTTTCAGTAGCTTCTACATAGACTTTTAAAAAACCTGGAAACAATATAATTTTACCTTTTGCTTCAAAAATATACTTTTTATCAGATATCCATAGCGTTGTTCTTTGAATTTTTGCTGGCATCATTTGAGAGGCAAGTGTTCGCTTCCAAATTAGAGTATATAATTTTAATTGATTCGCATCTAATTTTGATTTCAATTCTTCAGGGTGTTTAAAAGTAGAGCCTGCTGGTCTAATTGCCTCATGAGCTTCTTGAGCATTTTTGACTTTACCTGTATACTGAATTCCTTTAGAAGGTAGATATTTATCACCATATAATTTTTTAACTTCTTTTCTACTTGCTGATATGGCTTCATTTGAAAGATGAACTGAATCGGTACGCATGTAAGTGATATATCCATTTTCATATAGTGTTTGAGCTATCCTCATAATATTTTGAGCGCTCATTCTAAATTGTTTTATACCCTCTTGTTGTAGTGTTGAAGTTATAAAAGGAGCGTAAGGTTTTTGTGTTACAGGCTTTTGTTCTAGCTTATCTACTTTCCAATCATTTAATATAATTTTTTCAATTAAATCATTAGATGTTTTTTCATTTAAAACAATATCGTCCGCATTATATAATTGACCTGTTTTTTTATCGAACGAATTACCAGTGGCTATCTTTTTTGATCCAATTTTTATTAACTTCGCATCAATTTTTGCATCTTTCGTTTCAAATATACCTGAAATACTCCAATATTCATTTTGCTTGAACTTTTTTCTTTCTTTCTCGCGATCAACTAAAATTTTTATTGCTGGACTTTGTACCCTTCCTGCAGAAACTCCAGTTTTCATATTTCGCCACATTTTTTCTGAAACAGTAAATCCAAACAATCTATCTAAAAACCTTCTTGTTTCTTGTGCATCAACTAAATTATTATCTATATCTCTAGTGTGATTAAATGACTCAAGAATGGCTGTTTTTGTAATTTCGTTAAACACTAATCTTTTGGTTGGCACTTTTGGTTTTAATTCGTCTACTATATGCCAAGCAATTGCTTCTCCTTCACGATCTGGATCTGTAGCAATAAATAATGCATCCGATTTTTTGAGGGCTTTTTTTAAAGTTTGTACAGTTTTTGTGCTGTCTTTTGCGACATGATATTCAGCAGAAAAATTATTATCAACCTCAATACCTAATTTACTTTTAGGGAGATCTCTAAAGTGACCTACTGAAGCTTCAATTATATAATTTTTATCAAGATATTTTTTCAAAGTTTTGATTTTTGAAGGAGACTCAACAATGATAAGTGGGCTTTTCATAATGTGCTTAATTTAGTTATCTTCTTAAAATTATTTACAACTTAAATTTATTTATTAGTAAAATTCCTGTAATCTGAAAATAATTTACTATATTTTTCGGCTTCTTTTTTTGTTGGATTTAAAGGATATAAATTTTCAACTTTTGCAATATCATCAAACATTAACTTACCATTTAAATGATCTAATTCATGTTGATATAGTTTTGATAAGAAACCAGATAACATTTTTTTTATTTTTTTCCCATTTATATCATAGTAACGTATTTTAATTTCATCAAATCTTTCTCTTGCAACTAGTAAATCTGGTATGCTTAGACAACCTTCTTCATCTATGTTAAGAGACTTATTATCCATTTTATCAATTTGTGGATTTATATATATTTCATAATTATTATGATAAGGATTTTTATTAGTATTAGTTGCTGAGGCTTCCATTTTTTCAATTTCATCTTCGTTTTCGATATCTTTTACATCTTTCATTCCAATGAATATTTTATAATCATAACCAATTTGGTTTGCTGCAAGTCCAGCACAACTAATATTTTGATATGTGTCAATTAAATCCTGAACTATTTGCTTTATATAATCAGATGCAGGAAATGTAACTGTTTTTGTTTTTTGATGAAGGAAATTAATATTTTTCTTCACTATATCAGAGTCTTCCCAAATTTTAACTATTTTCTTTATTGCCATACTTATTATAATAATTGTTTATGTAATATTCACTTTAAAACTTAATACTTTGTTTTAATCAATTTCAATATTTTGTAAATTTTTTATATGAAGCATCAAGAATTAGGCGTTGTACGTAAGATGAAAAGTCGATTAGAAAATAATGAAGTTCATTATCAATTACCTTTAGGGTCTGATTTATTAGAATTAAACCCACTTATCAATAAAAAAATTAAATTATCATTTGAAAAAGAGATAATCTGCATTAAGTGTAACCAAAAAATCAAAAAAACATTCGCTCAAGGATATTGTTTTCCTTGTTTTCGTGATGCTCCTGAAACATCTGAATGTATTTTAAGACCTGAATTATGCAGAGCTCACGAAGGTGATTCTAGAGATATGGAGTGGTCTCAAAAACACTGCTTGACAGATCAGCATGTTTATATGTCTTTTACAGGAAACTTAAAAATTGGTGTTACTAGAAATACACAAATTCCTACAAGATGGATTGATCAGGGCGCTACTAAAGCTGTAATTTTATGCACGACACCTAATCGACATTTAGCGGGGTTAGTAGAAGTTTATTTAAAACAATTTTATTCTGACCGCACACATTGGATTAAAATGTTATCAGGTAATTTTGAAGAGTTAGATTTTGACGAATGTTATCAAGATGCAATAAATCATTTACATGAAAATTTTCAACAATATATTGTTACTAGTGAATGGGTTGATATTAATTATCCGATTACGTCTATTCCCAATAAAATTAAAAGTTTTTCATTTGATAAAGAGCAAGTTTTCGAAGGAGAATTGACTGGAATTAAAGGTCAGTATTTATTATTTAAAGAAAATAAAGTATTGAATATTAGAAAACATACTGGTTATAAAATAAAATTAGAATTTTAAAAGTTTGAATAACCATAAACAATTTCTCCATTTACAATGGTTGCAATTACTGATGTAGTTAATATTTTGTTTGTTTCGACTTTTGTGATGTCATTGGACAATATTGTCAGGTCAGCATCATAACCTATATCTATAACACCTCTATTAAATTCTGAAAATTCAGCAAATGCAGCTCCTGTTGTAAATAAATTTAAAGATTCATTTCTAGTTAATCTTTCTTGTGATTGCCAGCCTCCTTCTGGGAAGCCAAGATGATCTTGCCTGGTTATAGCTGCATAGAATTCATGTAATGGATTACCTTCTTCAATTGGGCAATCTGATCCCCCTGCTATTCTTATGCCATTTTGCAATAAAGTTTTCCATCTACTTATTCTATGGAGTCTATGTTCACCGATTCTGTTTTTAAGCCATTTCATATCACTAGTACAATGTGAAGGTTGCATAGACGCTACTATTGAAAAGTTTTTAAGTCTCTCAATATCACTTGTTGTAAGCATTTGAGCATGCTCAACTCTCCATCTTCTATTATTTTTAGATTTTAAATATTTTTGATATGTATCTAATACAAATTCATTTCCACGGTCACCAATTGCGTGTGTACAAAGTTGAAAATTATAATTATAACACAGTTCAGCTAATTCATCAAATTCTTCTTTTGATATTAATATTAAGCCGCAATTACAATGATCATCACTATAAGGCTCATGTAGAGCAGCTCCTCTACTTCCCAATGCGCCGTCGATAAATGCTTTGACTGATCTAATTTTATAATTAGAACCTAGATGGTGACCCTTTTTAAAAAAATCTCTAACATAATCAGAAAATGATGCCCCAATCATCCCATAACATCTAACAGGCATTTTCTTTTCTTGGACTAATTCAAGCATAGACTCAATAATAATTGGAGACTGCCAAGCATCATGTACATTTGTAATCCCTTTTTCAATTGCATATTGAGCTCCTTTGGTAAGCCATTTTTTAACCATAGACTTATTTGGTTTTGGAATGCAATCACGAATTTGATTCATGGCATTATCTATTAAAATACATCCATTAATCACTTTACCACCAGCTATTTCAGCATTAATATCAAAGTTACCTTTTTTAATTGCGGCTTTATTTACCCATGCGCTATGACCATCAATTCTAGTTAAAAAAATAGGGTTATTTGGCGAAATTTCATTTAATAATTCCTCATTTGGAAAATCATTATCTGACCACAAATTTTGATCCCACCCAAAACCCTCAATCCATTCATTAGAATTAATAGTTTTAGTTTTATTATAAATTAAATTTCTAATTTCTTTTTTGCTCTTAACTCCTTTAAGGTTTACCATTTCCAATCTTTGACCTAGATTTTTTATATGAAAATGAGCATCAATAAAACCTGGTATTAAAGTTGCGCCTCTTAGATCAATTGTCTTAAATGAATTATTTGGTTCATTTATGGAGTTAATTTTACCATTTTTTATAGTAATATTTTTTGCGATCGGAGTTGACGCATTTAGGGTTATTATATTTCCATTAATTAAATTTAAGGGTTCTCTATTCATAAATATATGTTTATTTTTAGGTATTATAATTTAGATATAAACAAATATTATGAAAGCAATTGATTTAAGAAGCGATACAGTAACACTCCCATCAAATGAAATTAAGGATTCTATTTTTAATTCCAAACTTGGCGATGACGTTTTTCAAGAAGATCCTACAGTTAATGAGCTTGAAAAGAAAGCGGCACAATTGAGTGGGAAAGATTCAGCCCTTTTAGTACCAAGTGGAACTATGGGAAACCTTGTTTCCTTTTTAGTTCATTGTGCAAGAGGTACTGAGGCTATACTTGGTGATAAATCTCATACTTTCATTTATGAAGCGGGCGGAATATCTGCATTTGGTGGTATTCATTCTAATCAAGTTAAAAATCAAAGTGATGGGACCATAGATTTAAATGATATTAAAAATTCAATACGTCAAGATAATATACATTTTCCAGTTACCTCTTTAATTAGTCTTGAGAATACTCACAATAAATGTCATGGTTATCCCATTGAAAAATCATACATCGACCAAGTAGCTGACATTGCTAAAGAAAATAAAATAAAACTACATATTGATGGAGCAAGAATATTTAATGCAGCAGTAGAATTAAATATTGATTTATCAGATTTAGTAGAAAATGTCGATTCTCTAACATTTTGTTTATCAAAAGGTTTAGCTTGTCCCATTGGTTCAGTAATATGTGGTTCAGAAGAATTCATTGCTTCTGCTCGTAGAATAAGAAAAGCATTAGGAGGTGGTATGAGGCAAGCTGGTATCATTGCTGCCGCAGGATTATCGAGTTTAAAAGGTTTTAAATCTCAGATAATCATAGACCATAAAAATGCCCAGTTATTGTCTCATGGCATAAGTCAAATAGATGGACTAGAAATTGACTTAGATAAAATAAAAACAAATATTGTCTACTTTAAGTTAGTAAATGACTCTATTAGTTCTAGTCAATTTTTAAAAAATTGTGAGAAAGAAAATATTTTATTTTTTGAGACTTCGCCAGATGAATATCGCATGGTCACACATTATGGAATTACTAAAAATGATATAGAATTTGTTTTAGATAAAATGAGAGAAATAGTTTAAGTTTAAATATAAAAAGGATAAATATGGCAAAAGGCGTTGTTGCACAATCTAAAGATTACTCTAAATGGTACACTGACGTTATTACTAAAGCAGAATTAGCAGATTATGGGCCAGTTAAAGGTACCATGGTTATAAGGCCATATGGTTATTCTATATGGGAATCCGTTAAAGACGAATTTGATAAACAATTTAAAAAAACTGGTCATGTTAATGCATATTTCCCATTATTTATTCCAAAATCTTTTTTAGAAAAAGAAGCAGATCATGTTGATGGTTTTGCAAAAGAATGTGCTGTTGTTACGCACTCAAGATTAAAAGTTAATGATGACAACCAATTGATAACCGACCCTGAATCAAAGCTTGAAGAAGAGATAATTGTAAGACCAACATCAGAGACTGTAATATGGTCAATGTATAAAAAATGGATTAATTCATATAGAGATTTACCAATATTAATTAATCAGTGGGCAAATGTTGTAAGATGGGAAATGAGAACTAGACTATTTTTAAGAACAAGTGAATTTCTTTGGCAAGAAGGTCATACCGCGCATTCGACCGAAAAAGAAGCAAAATCAGAAGCAATGAAAATATTAGACATTTATAAAGATGTAGTTGAAAATACTATGGCAATTCCTGTTTTAACAGGTATAAAAAGTGATTCTGAAAAATTTGCTGGTGCTGTTGATACTTATTGTATTGAGGCAATGATGGGTGATATGAAAGCTTTACAAGCTGGAACCTCTCACTATCTAGGGCAAAATTTTGCCAAAGCCTTTGATGTAAAATTTCAAAATGAAAATAACAAAGAAGAATATGTGTATGCAACCAGTTGGGGAGTAAGTACGCGATTAATAGGAGCCTTAATCATGGTGCATGGAGATGATAAAGGTTTAAGGTTGCCTCCAAAGATAGCGCCTATACAAATTGTGATTGTACCAATATTTAAATCTAATGATGATAAAAATAAAATTATAGATTTTCTTAAACCACTATTAGAAACTTTTGAAAAATCAAAAATACGTTTCTTATTAGATGAAAGACCTAAAATTTCTCCAGGGTATAAATTTAATGAATGGGAAATGAAAGGGGTTCCAATAAGGATTGAAATAGGGCTTAGAGATGTAAATGATAAAATGATTACTTTTTCAAGAAGAGACACAAATATAAAAAAACAGTTATCATTATTAGAATCTATCAATTTTTTACCAAAAGAGTTAGATGATATTCAAAAATCTTTATTTGATCAGGCTAAATCATTTCAGGAACAAAACACTCATGAAGTTGATTCATACAGTCAATTTAAAAAAATAATTCAAGAAGGAGGATTTGTTCTATGTGGATGGGATGGCTCTAAAGAATCCGAAGAAAAAATAAAAAAAGAAACTAAAGCTACTATTCGTTGTATCCCATTTAAACAAGATATTTCAAATCTTAAATGTATATATTCTGATTCAAATGCTAAATATCAAGTTATATTTTCTAAATCGTATTAAGGTTTAAATTGTTAGCCGCTTCAAAGGGAATAATTTTAAAGGTCTTTCCATATAGCAATACAAGCGTCATATGTAATATTTATACTGACAATTTTGGCAAACTGACAATGATGGCAAAAGGAGTAAGAAAACAAAAAAAACCTCTTTTATCTATTTTGCAACCATTCAATTTAGTTGAGATTCAATACTATTTTAAAAAAGATAGAGGTATACAATTAATAAAAGAAGCTGATATTATTGCCAGTTTTGATAACTTAAGAACTGATATGATATGCTTATCATTTGCAAGCGGAATACTTAATATGATAAATAAAATTTTTGAAAAAGAATATCCAAACGAAGTAATTTTTAGATTGATTTGTAGATCATTAAATAAATTGGGAATTAATATTAAAAATAATAAAATTTTAATGATATTTTTTATGTTTCATTTAAATAAGCAATTAGGTTTTATGCCAAATGATAAAGAAATAAATATTTCGCTAAATAGCGAATCTGTAGTTTTTCTTGAACAAATTAATAAAACATATATTGATGATATATTTAAAATTAAAGTCTCTAGTAACTGTTTATCTGAATGTTATAACTTTTTAATTCATTTTATGAAATATCACATACATTATATGAGAAATATAAAAGGTCTAAGTTCAATAAAAAGGATCTATGAAAATGATTAAAAATGAAGATGCAACTAAATTTTTCGATTCTAAAAATTATATATTTAATGAAAATTCAAAATTAGGAATTTATATCATACATGGCTTTTCAAGTACGACATATGAAGTTAAAGAATTATTAAACCATTTATCTAAATTAGGATTTTATGTTGAAGCAAACAATTTGCCTGGGCACGGCACAACCATTGATGATTGTAACCATTCTAAATATACAGATTGGATTTCGTTTGTAGAGCAAGATATTGCAAGAATGTATACAAAATGTGATAAGGTAATAGTAATGGGAGTAAGTATGGGTGGTTTATTAGCAATGAATTTAGCAATAACATTTCCATTAGATGGTATTGTAATAGCAGGTAGTCTCTTAAAATTTAAAAAGGAATTTGATGTTAGAATATTGACAAGATTCTTCCATAAAATCAAACCAAAAGTAATTAAAAAGCATCAATTTGATAAATACAATATGAAACATGTACATTTTTATGGTTATAATGCTTACCCTATTATTGCTTTAAACGAAATGCGAAAATTAGTTGATTATATTTCAATTAAATTAGATAAAATTAAATGCCCAGTACTAATGATTCACTCAAAAGATGATAAGACTGCATTATACAATAAAAATTTTCATTTAATTAAAAATAAATTATCTAATGCATCAGTAGACGCGTTAGTTTTGGATGATGCCGGTCACCATCTATTTGATCCTGATAAAAAAAATGCTAAAATTATTTTTGAAAAAATATCAACTTTTGTAGCTAAAATATTTAATGTCTAATTTAGATAAATCAATAGAACTTTATAACGAAGCTCAATTATATGATGATATTATGTGGTGGAAAAAAGATGACATTAATTTTTGGCTTAAAATCATAAAAAAATTCAGAATAAAAAAGATTCTGGAATTATGTTGTGGAACAGGTAGAATAGGTAATGAATTAATTAATGAAGATTTAGATTATCATGGGATTGATATATCAAAAAGTTTCATTGATTTTTTCAAAAATAAAAATAAAAATCAAGAAAATATCATTTGTAAAGATGCTAGATCATTTAATAATAATCATAAATATGATTTAATTTTTATAGGATTTAATTCAATTTCTCATATCTTAAAAAATACTGACTTACAAAATATGTTAAAATGTGTTAAAAATCATATGCACGAAGATTCGTTATTTATAATTGATACTTTTGTTCCTCATGCAGATTTTTTGTATAAAGAACCAAGTTTAAAAAAAGATATATTAGACTTTATTAACACTCAAAACAAAAAAAAATTAACTATATATGAATCTGCCAACTATGATTCGGAAAATGAAATTAATAATATTAGGTGGGAATTTTTTGAATCGAAAAATAAATTATTCTATTATGATTTTAAAATGAGAATGTATTTTCCTGATACATTATTTTCAATATTAGCAGAATTAAATTATTCAATAGAATATATTTATGGCGATTATGATTTGAATACATTTAATGAAAAAAGTGAAAAACAAATATATTTGTGTAAAAATAAATAAACTGCAAAATTTTAATTTAATATTTGTAAAATACAAGTATGACAATTATTGAAAATTTATCTGATATCAGTTTGCATTATTTCGCTTTAGTTAGGCAACTGTCTTCAAAATTTGAAATTACATTATCGCAAACATTAGTTTTAATTTCATTGCCTTTCGATGGGATAACCATATCTGATTTATCTGAAAAATTAGGTATAGATATAAGTACGATGACACGAAATATCCAAAGAATGGAAAAGAAACAATTGATCAAAAAGACTCCAAACCCTAATGATAAAAGATCCATTAAAATTATTTTAACTAAAAGAGGTACCTTATTGAATGAATCATTAAATAAGGATATTTCTAATTCAATTAATAAAGTAATTAGTCAGTATGATTTAAAAACTTCCAATAATATTAAAAATCATTTAGAGCATTTAAGTTGGGATTTATATTTACTAAGGAAACAATTAAAATAAATGAATTTCAGCGAATCAATTTTGGACTGGTATGATGCTCAAAATGAACAGTTTCCTTGGCGCAACATTTCTAATCCATATCACACATGGGTTTCTGAAATAATGCTGCAACAAACCCAAGTTAAAACAGTTATACCCTATTTTAACAGGTGGATAAAAAAATTTCCAACTATTAAAAGTGTTGCAATTGCAAGTGATGAAGAAATTTTTAAATATTGGGAAGGTTTAGGTTATTACAGTAGAGCCTTAAATTTAAGGAATGCTTGTTTAGAGTTGACTAAATTAAAAAGTAATTTATTTAACACAAGTGAAAAGTTAATTGAACTGAAAGGGATTGGGGAGTATACAGCTGCCGCGATTGCATCAATAGCATTCAATGAAAATATTCCCGCAATTGATGGTAACGTAAAACGAATAGTTTCTAGATTGTTATGTATTAATCATACTAATACTAACTCTATGAATAAAATGAAAGATTTTTTAAAATCTTGTATAAGTTATAACAGGCCAGGTGATTTTAATCAAGCAATGATGGATTTAGGAAGAAAAATATGCATTCCAAGGAAACCTAGATGTACATCTTGCCCAATTCAACAGAAGTGTAAAGCATATAAAAATAGCAAGGTAGAATTATTTCCTATGAAAAATAAAATAATAAAAAAAATTCCTCATTATAATGTTGCAGTTGGAGTTATATGGAAA
>MDTD01175094.1_pt1 | contig 21104 bp, 20 predicted proteins | sample 811221 | NCBI WGS metagenome assembly MDTD01 (sample SAMN05326646, study PRJNA326480) | marine metagenome | isolation source: seawater | place: Pacific Ocean: South West | collected 2011
CCATGAACAGATGGTGCTTCAGTATTTAATTTTTTAAATTTTTTTTCTATATTTACAAGTGTCTCCTTAATTTCTAAGTCATTAATCTTTATTGATTTTTTTAAAGGTCTACACTGAAAAACAAATATATTTTTTCCCTTGATGCAAAATTCAATATCTAAACGTTTATTTTTATAAATACTTTGTATTTTGTCCAAAAAGTTAAGTTTTTTTCCAAAAAAATTAAAATTTTTAATATTTTTATTAAATATAGTGATTGTTTGCATAGTTGGGTTTATTTTACCAGACGTGATCAGATCTGTTCTTCCAGATAAATCATAATTAATTGTAGAGTACGGTGTATTCTTCTCTATATCTCTTGTAAAAATAACACCTGAAACTTTTGGTTTCTGAATATATTCTTGTATTAAAATTTGGTCTTTTGGATTTTTAAAATCTTTAACGATTTCTTTAATCTTTTTTTTTATTTCAATTTTATTGCTAGACTTTATATTACCGAAAGATTTAAATTTTCCGGCATTAGAATGATTAAATCTATCTTCTTGAAGAGATGATGATCTAATTATAATTTTTTTTTTATAAAATTTTTTTTCAATTGTCTTTAAAATTTTATTTTCTTTTAATTCAAAATCTTTTTTACTTAGGAAGAAAAAACTAGGTATTTTTACATCCAAAAATTTTTGATAATTTAATAAAAATTTAAGACTTTCAGCCTTAGATAGGTTTTTTTTCATTATGTGTAATTTTGTTTTCCAACACCAGGAAAATACTTTAATTTTATTAATCTAGGTATATTAAAAATATAGGCATATATTGAAAATAAAATTGCTATAACACTTAACTTGCTCACTTTTTTTACATTAACTTTCCTTCCCCCATAATTTACTAAAGAATAATACAAAGTAATTTTTTCCAAATCAGAAAAATATTTTTTCTGATAATATATATCCTTAAAAAGAGACTCTTTAGTTTTTGTAAGATCTAAAAATGAGGACTTCTGATTCAATATTTCTTCTCTTAAAGTGCCAGCAAATTTATTGATAGTATCTATTTCTTCTTTATCTAAAACTTTTTTATAATTATTTAAAGTTTTCTCGTTAACTCCACGTGATTTTCCATAATGAGAATTACCTCCCCATGGCCGACCACCTATGGTTGGTTCAGTAAGAATTTGATTAAAATCTAACTCTAAATTATTAGCAAATGATTTCATTACGTTAGAAGTATTTAAAACAAGGTTTTCATTACTGTAAGCAATGAAATTTCTATCAATATCAAATCTTTTTTGAAGCAAATGAATTCTGGTAATTGATGTATTCCAGTTTCTTATTTTAGCTTTTAAATCATATTCTTTAAACCTCTTGATTAAAAAATATGGCAATATTGGCTTGTTAAATCTTCGTGACCCAAAATAAATTCTTGCTAATCTTACCTTTTCAGATGCAACATATCCAAGTACATCTCTAACAGGTACTATGAATCTGGAACCCTGATAAATTTCAAAATATTTATCAATGTTAGTTAAATATAAACCGCCACTATCGTGATAAACAACATATTCAGTATTTTTGGTTAAATATCTTCCATCATCCCAACTTTCAAAAAATGCCCTATGTTTAGCATCATGTGTTTTTGACCAAGATTCATTATTATTAGAGTATAAATTAACTTTTTTTATAAAATTTTCATAATTGAAATCAGTAATAACATTGTCATAAAATGACTTTTCTAGGTAATTTCTTCTTACACCTATTATATCAGATTTTTCTTTCCCCCATTTGGTTTCAACTATTGGTTTGCTTTTAGGAATATCTAAAAGATCATATTTTGAAAAAAAATTTTTGTTAAAATCAATACTTGATGGTGTAAGAGAACGTGAACTATTTCCTGGATATAAAAATTTTGAATTTGAGTCTAATTTATTATTTGCATAAGTAGGAACACTCATAGGTATTCCAGCAAAATTATCTGAAATTTCATAAAAAGCATTATTATGTGGGAAAGGGAGCTCTAAAGGATAGCTTACAATATTTTTGTGGCCATCAAGTAATCTAGCTAACAAGGATCCGCCGCTTCTATTTATTGATCCTATAAAAATTTGTTTTAACATTCTTTTAATTTCTTTTTTTTCTGTCATTATTTTCTTTTCATTGTCCTTTTACTTAGATGATTGGCTTGATTTTTTTTAATTTTCTTAATTTTTTTCTTATTTTTGTAGCTGAAATTTTTTGTATATTTTTGTCTAAATTAATTTTTTTGATGTTGTAACCAACTTTTCTACCATAGAATATGTCGGTGATATTTGGAGCTTTAATAATTTTAAATCTATTTTTATATTCAATTAAATCCTTAGATATGAAATTTTTCACTTGTTTAAATGTAAATGGATTATCACCTAGACCGTAAACATCTTTAACAAAAATAAGTACTTGTCCTGTTTTCAATAACGATTTTTCAAATATCTTTTTATGACCATAATGCCATGGTTGATATCTCCCTAACATTAGTGCAGTGGAATAATTATTTTTCCATTGATATTTGAATACCTTATCTTTTAATTTTAACAAATTAATTTTGATATCTTTTTCTTTTATTCTTAAATGATATCTTTGAGGTGTTTTGAACATTTTATTCATTGATGAGTATCTGCCTTTTTTAATTGTATCCATCCAAATAATTAGATTTGGTTTAAATACTTTTATTTGTACTTTTAGTGGACAAACAAAATCTGCCACTACATATTTTTTTTTTGAGCTGTCAGCTAATTTTCTCATCCTTTTTACTTGTCTTAAAATACCTTGGTTACTAAAATCCCAATCATTATTAATCCCTCTTATTTTGTCAGCGTTTAACCATTCTGCGTTAATAATCTTGGAAAACCTTTTGGCCAAAAAAGTTTTACCCGAACCAGGTAGACCCATGATTAAAATTTTCATTTTTTTCATAAGTTTTATTTATATTTTAAATAAGTTTTTATTATCTTCTCTAACAGCAATATGCATTCTTTAGGATACTTACCTACTGCAGTTTCTCCAGCTAAAACCAAACTACTTGCTCCCATCTCTAAAGCATTATAGACATCATTAACTTCAGCTCTTGTAGGATAAGGATTTTCAATCATACTCTCTAAGAAATTTGTAGCGATAGCAATTTTCACTTTTTTATTTTTTTTCGCTTCTTTTAGAATTTTTCTCTGAATTACAGGAATTTTTTCAACACCAGTGCTTTTAGATAAATCTCCTCTATCTATCAAAAAATTTGATTCACATTTAAAAAACGATGTTATATTTTTTACTGCTTTATTGGACTCAATTTTAAATATCTTATTTTGTTTGGGTAACAATTTTTGAAAGTTTTTTATGTCTTGAAGTGTGTTTGTAAAGGATAATGCATAATTTTGTATATTTAGTTTTTTTCCAATTTTAATTGCTTCATCGTCTTTGTGCGTAATATAGTTTATCTTTACATTTCTATTTTCGATATGAATTCCTTTATTATTTTCTAAAATACCACTTTGCACACATCTTAATTTTGCTAGATTGTTCGATTTACCAACAACTTTACCAACAAGTCCTTCGAATCCAACATTTAAAATATCACCTCTTTTAATTTTATCAAAAATCTCAGATGGGTATAAATTAAAGTTTCCTTTCTTTTTGTAGAGATTGAAATATTGATCTTTGTTTATTTTTTTTTTAATTTTTGAAATAACTTTTGCTCTGATCTGAGCGCCCTCTGTATCAATACAAATTGGTATTGAACAATATTTTTTGATAAATTTAATTGTTTTTTTTACATCCTCAATATTTATGTGTGATAAATTGATTCTTACTAATGAAACGATATATTTCTTTTTTTCTAAAAAACTTAAAAAATTTTTGTTTAATGATGTGGGTCCTAATGTACAAAAAATATTCATCTTAATAGTAAACTTATTGCTGAAACGATTGCTAAAAAATCAACAAAAAAACCAAATATCTTTTTTTTTATAAATGATGACACTAAGTTTCCTATAATACATCCAAAAAAAATAACCAAAAGTAACAGTAAATAATTTTGAAAAATAAAAACATCGTAATTATAAAATACAACTTTGAATAAAAAATATTGCATTAAAGCTAAGAAAAAATAAAAATAAGTTATATTATATCTCGAGGAAACTATATCTCTATTATTGCCAAAGGACAAAATAAATATCGAAAGTAATGATCCTCCAGCATTAGTCAAACCATGGATCATACCTATGATTGTTATCAATATAGTCTTTACTTTTTTATTTACATTAATAAACAAACTTTCATATTTATTTTTTAAAATGACTGTTATTAAAATAACAAAAAATATTATTATTTTAAAATTTATAAATGAACTATATAGTAATATTAATATTGTTCCTACAAAAACTCCAGGAAGACAATAAAATAAAAAGATTTTTCGTATATAAGTATCTTTAATAATTGGAGATTTATATTTTTGAAATTTAAAAAAAATTAAATTTAGTAAACTTGTTAAGATGGAGAAAGGAAGAAGTGTATTAATTGAGCTTATTATATCAAAACCCTTTAACAATAACACAGGTGTTCCAATCAAAAGAATCCCAACTCCTGCTATTGATTGTATAATGCTCAATGTAAGCATAAGTAATATTGTAAATACATCATTTATAGTGATTAAGTTTTCAAAATTAATTAACATTGGATTTTTCAATATTTTACTCTTCGAAATATGTTTATTTATTTTTTGTTATCATTCTGGTTTGATATATTCTTAAGATATTTTTTACTTAAGAATATATATAATAGAATTGAAGTTACTGAGGCTAAAAAGGAAATGATTAAATAAGTTTCAATTAGATATTGAATATTTAATAAATTATTAAACAAAATTAGATAGATACATAAATGTTGTAAATCAAAAAGAAAATAAGTAAAAAAACTAAAGTGTGAATTTCTGTAATATGGCTTAATTTTTTTTTTTCCCAAATTACTACCCCATCTAGCTAAGGCAGAAAATCTATCTAAAATTAAATGTTGAATTGGCAATAATAATAAAATCGTATAATAAATATTTATGTTGAAAAAAATTTCATGATTAGCTTTGATATAATTAATAAATATAATATGTAGAAAACCAATTACTAAAATATCGAATAGACCATCTATGAATCTTCCGTAAAAAGAAGTTTGTTTTTTTAGCCTTGCAATTAATCCGTCAGCAAAGTCAAAAATAAAAGAAATTAAAAAAAATAAAATTATTATCTTTAAGTTTACATCATATAGGCTCGATAAAAATAGAGCCGTTATACCACTTAGCAAACTTAAAACACTAATAAAATTTGGGTTTAAATTTTTGAGTAGTGGTGAAACAATAATTGCCAAAAGCCTATAAAAACCTTCGAAAAATGAATTTTTTTTATAATTAAATAAATAAACTTTTTCAGATTTAAATAATTTCATTCAATAATTATAAGTATTGTTTGATTTATCAAGTTAAGGGTTTTTTTAAAACCCATTGATTGGATTTTTTCTCCCAAAGGTGTTTGGGTCTAAATTTGTCGATTAATTCTATAAACTCATTTTTATTCATAGATATGTAATCAAGAAAATCCTTTTCATACTTTTGAGGATATTCACCATCAAATTTATTTATTAATGCTTTTCCTTCTTCCTTAGTAATATGACCATGGCGGACTTCACTAACAGACTCTTGCATAGCTCTTCCATAGCCAAATTTAATGAAAGCTGTATAATAAAAAAAACCATCTGTTTTATCATCCAAACTTGCGTATTTTGTATGAGTTCCCTCTGTTCTGACAGGATTAGGTTTAAAATCTGTTTTTTCAACAGCATAATAATACATTTCTTGCGGCGTCCATCTTAAAAAGTAACCTAGATAGTAAAAATCTATATTTTTTTCTTCAATTAAATTTGGATCAATGGGTTCGTAGTTTTTTAGATCATTCATTGTTAGCCCTTCATCCAAATATTCTTGAACTTTTTTTCCTCCAATAAAAACATCCTCAAATTTTTTACCCATTAATGGATCCAATTCAAAACCTGCTTGATTTTTTGTTTCTTTAAAACTTTTTATTGTGTGTGATATTTTTTTTCCACCCTTACCACCATTCTCTCCATAAAAAACTAGAGGAATGTTTAATTGAGCAGCTAACTTTACAGCAAAAGTTTTTTGCCCAATAATGAATGGCTGAAATGGATGCATTAACCTTATTGTGGCTTCTCTAGTTATTCTACGATGAATTTTTGGATTTGGTGTATATAAATAGTTGTCAAAACCGCCTTTATGTAACCAACTTTGAAAATTTTCCCATCCTATATCTGTATACAGATGTGGTGACCAAGTGACTGTAAGTGGATTCATTTTATATTTGTATTTTAAAATGTAAGAGGCAAATACACTGTCTTTTCCTCCAGATCCAGGTACTATACAATCATATTCACCATTGTTTTTTCTATGCTTGTCACATAATTCTTGAAGTTCTTTTTCTCTCTCTTTCCAATCAATGGTACCGTCAAATTCTTTTTTTACAAAATTGCATCCTGCACAAACGCCATTGTCATCAAATTCGACTGTCGTTTGCACTGTATCCTTAGTGTGAAAATATTCGTTTATTGTTGTTGGTCTTTGATTGATTAGATTGCATTTCTTGCAGTATTTTATTTCTAAAGGAAGGCCATTTTTGTTTTTTTTCATATATATCTTTGTGTTATTAATTGTTTTTGACTAAATCTATATTTTTATTATCTACTTTATAAATTTTATTACAATATTTTAAAATATTCAATTGGTGACTTATAATAATAATTGTAAGTTTGCCTTTTAACTCTTTTATTTGATCAGCTATATAATTTTCTGTTTCTAAATCTAAAGAACTTGTTGCTTCATCCATTATTATTATATTTTTACCGTGATAGAAAGCTCGCGCAAGTGCTAATCTTTTATTTTGACCCCCTGACAATCTAATTCCACCATCACCAATTACTGTTTCAAAACCCTGTGGTAAATTATTTAAAACTTTTTTAAAATTTGATCTTAGTAAAGCTTGATTTATTTTATTTATATTAATTAAGTTTTCATTAATTTCTAATGAGATGTTCGTTTTTATTTTTTCATCTAAAATTATTGGCTCTTGTGGAAGGTATGCAATTTTATTAATCAAAGTTGAAGAAAATTTTTTAATATACTGATCATTTAAATACATCTTACCATTTGTAGGTTGTAGTAAACCCAACATCATATCAACAAATGTAGTTTTTCCGGAACCTGATTCTCCGATTATTCCTATGCAATCATTTTTTTCAAGATCAAAATTAATATTATTAAATACTTCAATATCAGAATTTTTATATTTGAAACTTATATTTTTCATTTTAAGGTTTTCAAAATTTGTTAATTTGTCATCGATCTTTTCCAAAGAATTTCTCTTGTATGTTTTTTTAATTGAGAATTTTTCTAAATCCTCAGAAACTTTCTCTACTGCATACCTGCCGTAACCTATTCTATTTAAATTGCTTGTAATAGATGCCAAACTTGGAAGTAATCTTATTGCCGCTAACATAAACACCCCTAATGCGGGTAGAAATGAACTAAAATCCAAACTTTGTTTACTTAAAATTAAAAAAACAATTAAAGACAATGTAATTATAAAAAACTCGAATATATATCTTGGACTATCATTTATTAAAATTGATATTTTTTCGGCTTTATAAATTTTTTGAGCATAATAATCAATTTTATCTAAAAAGAATTTTTGTCTTTCCAGAATTCTCATTTCTTTTAAACCTCTTATGCCAGTATCTATATTCTTATACATTTGCTTTAATGCATCTGCCTTTAAGTGACCAAGTTTAACATTAATTGGCTTAAGTAGTTTTTCATAAATTATAAAAATAGGTAAAATTGCAAATATTAAAAATAATAAGATTTTAAAATTTACTAATCCTAAAAAAATAATAATTGCTATAAATATGATTAGTTCACTTAACACTCTTAAGGTAGAATCAATGCTATTTAAGCATTCGCCACCTAATTCTCTTATATTTCTAATATATTCAGTAGAGGATCTTAAAATATAATCTTGATATCCCATATTTTGATAAGCATTCATTAACTTTACTTGAAGAATAGCGTATTGTTTGTATGCAAAAAGAGATATCAACCATCTAATAAATATAGAAAAAATTGTTTTGAAAAAGAATATTGTAATAAGAAAAATTGTTAAATAAAGAATAATGTCCTTTTCATCATAATTTTCCAAACTTAAAAAAAAATAATTAGTTTGAATAGTTTTAACTTCAAATATTGTAGCTATGTATGGGGCTATTAATCCTAAACTTAAGATGTCAAGTATACTTGAGGTTAACATCATTAAAATTAGGAATAATACGTAATATTTATTAGCTCCAACAGATGACAATAATTTTAAAAAATTATTAATTTTAAGCATTAATTGATTTATTTAATTCCTTGTTAAGGAGTTCAAAAGTTAAGTTATTTTCATCCAAAGTTATTAGATTATTTTCAAAATTAGAAAAATATTCATGGTCACTCATTTTTAATATTTTTATCATTCGGTTTTCAAATTCTTCGAAAGATGGGTTTTCTATTGAACAGATGCTATTAATAGGAAAATTGAAGATAGACCAATTTGTAAAATTACAAGATAATATTTTTCCCTTCAAAGCAAGTTTTTCTCTCAATAAAGTGGACCACTTTCCAACGACAACATTGCTTTCCTCTATATCTGTGTAAGAAGAGAATTTTTCTCTATCAATTTTTCTAGAGTTCGTAAGTAAATAATCCATATTGTCTTTAGTTAAAAAATTTCTATAAAAATTTAATTCCGTATTCCTCATTTTAATTGCTTTTAAGATGAATATAAATTTGAGGTTATGTTTTTTTGAAAATTCAATAGTGTAATTTGCTAATTTCCCAAAAGCTTCGTCTATACCTTTCTCATCCCATCTTTGATTTCTTGCAGGTGATTGGAATTCTGAAATCAAAGCAACATCAAATTTTCTTTTTTGTATTTTTAAATTTGATAGTTTTTTATATTGTAAATAATTTGATAATCTTAAGCACCCAAATTTGAAAAAATTTTTTACTTGAATGTTATTTCTCTTAAATTCATATTCTTCATTTTCGCCGAAGCAATAGAAGTTTGGGAAAAAAAGTTTTTCATTTAGGTTTTTTTTTAGTTTTCCAGTTTTAAATAGATGTGTAAATTCATCTTTATTGTTTGCCGAATTTTGGACAATCATAAAGTTTATTTTATTATCAAGTAACTTTGCTACGTCTGAAAATTTAAGAGCTAAATCATCGGCAGTAATAACAATTTTAGGATCTACAGCTTCTACCAAGCTTGCTAAATAGGCTGTATATAAATTTTTAGTTTTAAATTTAAATAATTTTTTTATTATATTCCAATTTAAATTAATTGTCTTTAATCTCTCGGGTCTACTCACTAAAACATAATATGTTCTATCTTTGAGAACATTTTTTAAATCCTCAACTGAAACATCGTCAAAAACTAATAATTGATATTTTTTTGGTAAAGTAAAGTTAATCTTTAGTTTAAATAAAATTTTTAATAAATTGTAAATAATCATTTAATTCATTCCTTTTGTCGTGAAATCAACGGAAATCTGAATATTTAAATTTGTGATTAATTTGAATATTTTTCTTTAAAACTTTACCTAAAATTTTTTTATACTTATCAGCTCTTATTCCATTACCAGGTTTTTTAAAATTTAAATCTTTAATTTTTATTTTTGCTCCCTTATTTAAAAATTTATTAGAGACAACACTTTTTTCAAAAACTTTTTTCATACTAGCATATTTCTTTAAATTATTTTTGTTCACTCTATGTTTGTTAATAAACCATACTTCTTTAATTATTTTTGAAAATTCTTTGAATTCTTTTGGTTCCATAGAAAATTTTGCATCACTTCCATATAATTTTTTTGAAAGAGTAAAATGCTTTTCAATAACACTGGCACCTAATGAGGCTGCTATAGAGGAAGCTGCACACCCAAGTGTGTGATCAGAAAAACCAAAATTGATAAATTTTTTTTTAAAATCCTTAAATAAATTTGGCCCAACATTTTTCAATTTGCAAGGATATTCCGAAGAACATTGCATAATTAAAAGTTTATTTTTCTTAAATTGTTTTTTTGCTAAATTTATTTCTTTCCAGGAACTCATACCAGTTGAAAGTAAAATTTCTTTTCCAGTTTTTGAAATTTTCTTTAGTAAAGGGATATTTGTCACTTCTCCAGATGGTATTTTATACTTTTTTACTTTTAACTTTTCTAAAATGTCTACAGATTTAAAGCTGAATGGGGAACAAATAAATTCTACTTTATTTTTCTTGCACTCATTAGCAATTTGTTTCCATTCTTTAAAGTTAAAAGATGTTCTCTTAAAATATTCATAACGACTTTCATTTTTAAAATAATGAGGTGAAGGAGCATTTGTTAAAGTTTCATCTTCAGCTACATGTAGCTGAAATTTAACTGCATCAGCTCCAGAATTTGCGGCTTCTCTTATAGATTTTTTAGCTAATGATAAAGAGCCGTCATGTGTTGATCCTATTTCAGCTATGATAATATTTTTTTTTCGTCCCATTATTTTAAAGTTATATTAATATTTTTTTGATACCAATTTATAGTTTTATCAAAAGCTTTTTCAAAAGGAGTAAATTTAAAATTCTTAAAGTTTTTAAGTAATTTTTTATTACACCCATGTGTTTTAATAATATCTGCTAATTGTAGAGGAGCCATTTTTAATTTTATTTTTATACCTTTTAAATTTAAAATATGAATTAGACTTGTAAGTTTGACAGGTTTATTTGAACATATATTAAAAATTATATGTTTTTTTTGTTTAATCTTTTTTAAATTCATTAAGTTAATTAATACTTTCACTACATCTCCAATATAAGTAAAATCTCTTAAGTGATTGCCCTTATTATTGAGTTGAAATATCTTTTTTTTAAACGCAGACAAAAAGAGTTTGTGAAAAACCATATCTGGTCTTCCCCACTCTCCAAAAACAGTAAAAAATCTTAAACCTACTAAGTTTATTTTGTAAAAATGGCTAAAAATTTCAGCAGTTTCTTCGTTATTTTTTTTAGTTAGACCATAAAAATTAATTGGTTTTATAATTTGATTTTCCTTCAAAGGGAATTTTTTTGAGTTTCCATAAACTGAGCTGGAAGATGCATAAAAAATAGTCTTAATTTTTTTATTTTTAAAATTTTCTAATAAATTAAAAAATCCTTTTGTGTTAGAATTTAAATATGCTCTTGGATTTTTAATAGAGTATAAGACACCCGCCTGAGCTGCGAAATGAAATATATAGTCAAAATTTTTATTATTAAAATATTTTTTTAGTTTTACAGTGTTATCAAGGCTTATATTGCTGAACTTAAAATTTTTGAATTTTTTTAACATTCTAAGTCTTTTTTTCTTTAAATTAACTGAATAGTAATTACTCATATTATCAATTCCATAAACTTTGAGTTTATTTTTACTTTTTAATAACTCATGAGCCAAATTGAATCCTATAAAACCGGCCGCCCCTGTAATTAATATTTGCATATGTTCTAATTAAAAAGGAATGAATATTTGTTATTTTTTAATTTTTTAAATTTATGATAGCTATCGTGATTTGTTAAAAAATAAATTTTATCGTAACTATTAAAATTAGTTTTTTTGAAAATTTTCAAATATTTATTATATTTATCCTTGATATAAGGATCATGGGCAAAAATATTTTTAAATTTAAGTGACAGTTTTTTATATATTTTTAATGCTAAAGAATTTCGAAAATCTGGAACATTAGCTTTGTACGTAAGACCAGCAATAAGTATTTTTTTTATTTTTTGTTTTCTTATATCTTTTGCTATCTCTGAGGTAACAAAATCAACCATAGAATTGTTTGTATCTCTACCAGACAAAGTTACCCTAATTTTTTGATTTATCCGTTTTGCTGCTTCTGAAAAATAATATGGGTCAACTGGTAAACAATGTCCACCAACTAGTCCGGGTTTAAATTTAAGAAAGTTCCATTTAGTTGACGCCAATCTAATGACTTCAGAAAAATCTAATTTAGTTTTTGTGCAAAATATATATAATTCATTCATTAGTGCAATATTTACATCTCGCTGTATATTTTCAATGACCTTTGCTGTTTCAGCTTCTTTAATTTTTTTTGTAAAAAATAATTTTTTTCCCAAATTTTGATAAATTTTATTTATTATTTTAAAAGTTTTTTTATTAGAATAAGAAACCACTTTATTAATTTTTTTTTGAGTGTGACTCTTATCACCGGGATTAATTCTTTCAGGACTATAACCCAAAAAAAAATCAATATTCATTTTAAGTTTTGATTTATTTTTTTTTAAAATATTACCGCAAAAATTTTCTGTTATACCAGGAAAAACTGTCGACTCTAAAATTACTATATCGTTTTTTTTTAAATATTTTCTAATTGAATTTATAGCTTGGCTTATATATTTTAGATCGGGTTTTTTATTCGGTTTAATAGGTGTTGGTACTGTAATTATGTAAAAATTAGAATTTTTTAAATCTTTTTCTTTATTTGTAAAAAATGATTTTTTTTTAAATTTAAATTCTTTTTTTTGGAATTCTAAATTTGCATCATTTTTTTTTTTAAGTTCATTAATTCTAGAAGTATTTGTATCATACCCGCATGTATCGAATTTATTTGAGAGATTGAAAAAAATTGGCAAACCAACGTATCCAAGTCCTATTACACACGGTCTTATGTTATTAGATTTCATTTTATGTTAAATTTTTTTGAGCTAATTTAAAGTCTGATAAATAATCAATATCTACTGACCTTTTATAGGGCATTTTATATTCTAAGATATTCCCACCAATAAGAAATTTATCAATACGATTTTTTTTTATAATAAGTATAGCAGGTCCATTTCTTAATCTTTTCTTATTAAAAATTTTTGATTTTTTATATTTTAAATATTTTCCATCAGAATACATTAATTTTTTTTTATTATCATTTTTTTTAAATGTTGTTGTACTTATTAAAACATCTGTTTTATTTTTATTTTTCAAGAATAGTTTACAAGCATTATTTATGTCGTTTACTTTTCTTAAAGGGGATGTCGGTTGTAATAAAACCAAATATTTAAAATTAAAGCTCTTATTCAATGTTGTTTTGCATTCTTTTTTTATTAACTTGTGCATACTAGTTGAGTTAGATGATAAAGCTTTTTCCCTGAGTTTTTTTATTTTGACTCCCTCTTTTTCACTCAAGTTTTTGACTTTTTTACTATCTGTAGAAACATAGATATTACTTATAAATCTGCTTTTTTTTGCTAACAATATAGAGTGCATGACTAGGGGTTTTTTATTAAAAATTTTTATATTTTTATCTTTAAGTCTAGTAGAGTTTTTTCTCGCCGGTACATATGCTAAAAAAGTCATTAAAAAGTATTTGTTTTTTGTATGTCAATATTTCCTATATTTTTTAATATATTTAAGATTTTTTCAGATGAGTTGCCATTCCCGTAGAGGTTTGATGATTTGTATTTGCCATTTTTTAATTGTTTTTTTATCGAACTTACAATTTTTGCAGAGTCAAATTCCGTATCAATTACGTTTTTTGCTCTTTGCCTTTTATTTTGCCTTGTTCCAATGTTAACTGCTGGAACACCGATATATGCGCCCTCTCTAATTGAGCTTGACGAATTTCCTATTACACAAGAACATTTATTTAAAAGTGTAGAATATAAGTCTGACGGTATGTTTCTAAAAAATCGGCTTTTTTTTAATTTGTTATTTTCTCTCCAAATTCTAAAAGTCCTTGATATAAAGTCGCTTCCAGCATCAGTATTTGGCCATAAAATTATAGACTGCATATTTATTTTATTAATTGCAGATATAGTCTCTTGAATGTGTTGTTTTGTTTTTTCATATTCAGTGGTAACAGGGTGTTGAGATAATAGGACAAACTTTTCATTTAAATCAATTTTATCTCCTACGCCGTGTTCATTTAGGTACTTCTGTAATTTTTTGTTTAGTTTTTGATTAAGTGATTTTTTTACAAGGTCAATTCTAGGACAACCTACATTAAAAACACTTTTTTTAAGTTCGCCTAATCTTATAACTCTTTGAAGAGAGTCTTTATTTGAAACAAAATGTAAATGTGAAAGTTTTGTAATAGCATGTCTTACGCTTTCATCAATTGTTCCTGTAATCTCACCACCCATAGTATGTGCTAAAGGAATATTCATGTAAGAAGTTGCAATTGCAGCTGAAATAACTTCATATCTATCACCAACAATAAAAACAATATCAGGTTTAAGTTTTGTAAATATTTCTGGAAACTTTAAAAGACCTAAACCAACTATTTGAGCCATTGCTCCTGGCGAGTCATCGCTCATATTCATATTTACTTCTTCATCTACTTTAAAACCATCATTTTTTATTAATTCTATACATTTCCCTTGTTTGTCAATTAATGCTGAGGACCCTACTACTAATTGTAATTGAAATTTTTTATCAGCTTTAATTTTTTCCATCAAACTTTTAATACTTCCATAGTTGGCTCTTGATAAAACACAACAACAGATCTTTTTAATTTTTTTTGCCATAGCTCCGCACTTTGTAAAATTATGATTTACAATTGTTTTTTTTTCTCATTTTATTTACTAAATAGGATTAAATAAAAACTCTTGTTTTTTAACTGTAGTTTTGAGATTTCCTAATAGTATATCTATTTTACTTTGTTGTATTTTAATTATAGTAAAAATTTTATCTGTAAAAGGACCTGAAATAAATTTATAAGTTTTTCTAATATCGATATCAAAAAAGTTTTGTTTTAAATATCCATTTTCATCTTCAGCATACCTACATTTATTTACAAAATCTGAGATTTCATTTTGAAATTCTCTATGACCATTTAGAATATATTTTAATCCTCTAGAATAATTTATGATTTTAAGAAATTCTTTATTACTTAACCTTTTATGAAAACAAAACATATAATCACCAAGAACGTTAATTTCTTTTTTTTTTAATTTATTATTTACAAATTTTTTGATGGATATTTTTGGTACATAGAACTTCAAGTCATTACCTAATTTATTGCTTAAATCATTCTTGAGTAGTGAAAACTTTTTTTTGTCGAATTTGATAACAGCCCACATTAATTTTTTTCCTCCAGTTCTTGTTTTAATTCATCGTATTCTTTCATTTTTCTTTTCATAAAGTTAATGGTTAACTTTGTTCTTTCAGCTATACCTTTAGGAGTTAAAATGTATTGCAGCACATTGATTTTATCAGGCTGTTTTTGAAAATTTTTAAGTTTTACAAACCCTTTATTTTTTAATTCCTTAATACAATAATTAAGTTTTCCAAGACTAAAACCCAATTCTTCAGCTAATTCTCTTTGAGAATAATCTGATTTTTTATGTATTTTTCTTAATACTTCAAAGTGGTCTTGTTTGTTTTTCATAATGTTCAATTTTTGAACGTTATAACGTTCATTTTTTGAACAGTAAAGAAAGATTCGATTTAATAGTCTTTTAATTTTTAAGATACACTATATGTGGTGGGTAGAATTGAGCTTTTAAAAACCTTTAATTTGAAATTGTGTTTGAACCTTTTTACTAGTTCCTTTTTCTATTAATACTCCGCATGAAAATATTTTCTTAATTTTTTTAGGAATAGTAGTTTTATCGTTCGGCTTTGTTTCATATCCAAAGAAAATAATCTTTTTAATGTTTTTTTGTTTTTTTATTAATCCACAGATTAATTTTAGACTAAATAAATTAAAATATAACTTATTTTTTTTTGCTCTAGAAAAACTTTTTTTTATGTCAACAATATTTTTATTTCCTTTAATTAATTTTAAATCAAAAATAATAAATTTTTTTGATATATTTATCATTTTATTTAACAGGAGCTTGTATCTTGGTTCGTGCTGCATAACTCCAGTAGCATTTAAAAGATCATATTTAATTTTAAATTTTTTATCTAAGAAGTCTAAACAATAAAATTTACTATTAGGATAATTTTTTTTTGCTTGATCAATTTGCTCATCGACAATATCGATTCCACTAAATTCAGCTTTTGGAAAGAATTTTTTTGTCACTTCAATGTATCTTCCAGATGCACAGCCGATATCCAAAATAGATCCTATATTATTCTTTTTAATTTTTTTGAGCAAATATTTTTCAGATAAAAAAAAGTTGCCAAATTTTTTGTCTTTGTAATTTAAAATTGAGTCTTTTTCAAACCACCTTTTATAATATTTTTTTTTTACCATTTTGAAAATTTTTTATGAAAATTTATGTCTCTTGAATAACTATTGTAAATTTTATAGTAATTTTTAATATTCTTTGAATTTAAAAGTCTTTCAATATCATAACTAAACTCAAAGCTAGATATTAAGTATATTCTTTTAAAATTCGCATTCTTTTCATTAAGTTTGTTATTTTTCAAAATTTTCAAAGGTAAATTTTTTTGTTTTTTATCAAGATAATTTTCATTTTTATTTTCATAAGGTATAAAGCCCTCTACATTGAGATTTTTTATATCTTTAAAATTTTTGAGAATTTGTTGCGTATGATCAAATGTTCCTATTAATATAACATTAAAATTTTTACTTTTTATTTCAAGAATTTTATTTTTTAAATCCTTAATTGGTTGTAAGGCACATTGCCATTTTGCTTCACTTCTTGTGCTTTTAATATATTTCTTCTGTTGTTTTTTATTTATATTTCCAAAAAGTATTTTTTTATTTTTTTCAAAAGATTGTTTTATTTGAGACGATCTCAATTTTTTCATACTCTCGGCTTTTTTTGTATTTTCTGAATTTAGTCTTGACTTGTGTATAACCAAATCTTCAATAATTAAATGATCTAGCGATGTTGAAAAAAAAGTGATTAAAGCATCTAAAGGTGTTTCTACTATAGGTTCGCCTGCATCGTTAAAAGAGGTGTTTAAGATACATCCAATGCCAGTAATATTTTTATAGTTTTTTATAAGATCATAAAATTTGGCATTTTGTTTTTTATTCACGGTTTGCACTCTCGCTGTATTATCTACATGTGATATTGCGGGAATGTTTCTTGATTTTACTTTTGCCACAAGCAACATATATGGACTAGGTATATTTAAATCAAAATGTGAACTTACATCTTCCTCGAGCACTGATGGAGCGAAAGGTCTATATAATTCTCTGTGTTTAACATTAAGATTGATATAATCTCTCATTTTATTACTTCGAGCATCTGCAAGTATTGATCTATTGCCCAGAGCTCTAGGTCCATATTCGCTGGCCCCCTGAAACCAACCAATAACTTTACCTTTGGCTATGAGTTTTGCAGTTTCTTTATTTGAAATGTAATCGTATCTAATGTTAAATTTTTTCAAAATTTTTTTTATTTCAGAAATAACATATCTTTTACCTGTGTATGCATTTTTCAAAGTTTTTAAGCGAGGTTTTTTTAATTTGTTAATGTTATACGCCCCCCATAAAGCTAAGCCCATTGGAATTCCAGCATCAGAACAACCTGGAAAAATGGAAATGTTTTTAAAATGTGTTTTATCAAACATTTTTTTATTTGCTACTGAATTTAAAGCTACTCCACCAGATACACATAAATTTTTTGATTTTGTTTTTTTTTGAAGAGATTTTCCCAATTTAATTAAATTTTTTTCTGCCTCTTCTTGGATTTCAAAAGCAATTTTAGGCCACACGCCTTTGGTAATATCATCTCCCTTATTTCTCTTGCGAAATCTTTTATTAAACTTTTTGTTTTTAAAATTGTAATCTAAAGAAAATATGTCGGTGTAAGGCTGCCTCTTCAAAATTGAAGAGTAATCTGTTTGACAACCGTTGTATTTGACTTTGCTAAAATCTATAATTTTTTTACCTCTATTTTTGCCATAAGGGGCTAAGCCCATCACCTTGCCTTCTCCACCTAATCCTAAATTTAATACGTCTTTTGTAAAAGTGCTATAAATTTGTCCAATACCGCGAGCTTTATAAGTATCAATTTTTTTTATCTTTGTTCCTTTTCCGTAATAAAAACTATTAGTTTCTAAATCAGTTCCGTTCCCGTCTACTATTAATATTGAAGAATCTTTAAAACCAGAAGTATAAAATACTGAAGCAGCATGAGCCAGATGATGGTTTATCTGAATTATTTTTTTAGAACTTATCTTAAGTTTTTTCATAAAATAATCAAACTCAGTAACGTTGTAAGCAGGTCCAGATCTTAACCATTTTTTAACTCTTATAATATCTGAAACTAAAAAATCTATTTCAGATAATTTTATATTAAAATAATTTAAACAATAGCTTATTGAATGTGTTGGAAAAAAGTAATTATATTTTTTTCTTATTAATCTTTCCTCAGATATAGCAATATAATTATAATTTCTTTTTTTTTCGTTTAATTCTAATATACATGCGCCACTTTCGTAATTAGCAAAGCATTGGATTCCAAGAATATATTTTTTTTTATTTTTCATTATTAAAATTATCTACAAATAAGTTGCAATCGTATCTTGGAAGTTCAAAGGATTTATTTTTTAAATCATTTTTGTTTATTTTTCTATAATCCACGGAAAAAGCATTTTTAAATTTAAGTTTTTTTAAAATATTTAAAGTGTTTAAATTATAAGAATGTTTCCTGCCATAAGGAAAAGATAGTAAGTCACATTCTTTCTTTGTAATTTTTTCTAATATTTTTTTACATGTGTTTATTTCATTAAATTGTTTTTTATAGTTTAACCGTGATAATAAAATATGATTGTGAGTATGCCCTCCAATAATCATTCCTAAGGATACCATATATTTTATCTCTTTTTTTGTAAGGTAAAATTTCCGAGGACTTATGTTTATTTCAAAATATTTCATTAATTCATTTAAAATTTTATTACTTATTTTAAAATTTCCGTAATAATTCATAATTTTTTTAAATGTAGTTGTTTCCTCATCATTTTTTTGTGATTTGTACGCTCTGACATATCTATTTTTCTCTTTAGAATTAAAAAAATTTTTGATTTTTTTTTTTCTAAGTAAATAATAAAGTTTTTCTAAAGCTGGTTTGCCGCCTACCTTACTTAATATCAAATGAGTTTTATGAACAGCTAAAATCTCTTTTTTTTCAAAAGGTAGTGTTGGGATAAAAAATACTCCAATACAATTGTTTTTTTTTAGTTCTTCTGAAACCCACAAATGATCCCTTAAACCATCATCAAAAGTTAAAATAAATTTGTCTTTACCGGTAAAAATTTCTTTAGAATTAGATATAGTTCCTTTTTTAGAAAATGATTTAATTTGTTTGATAAAAATTTTTTTATCAAGAAAGTTGCTATAAGGGTATTCCTTATTGAAATTTCTTACGTAGTGATACATCAGTGACTTCATATTAAAACTATTATTATTATTGGGACAAAATTGCTATAACTAAATAAATATTTTGAAAAAAATTTGTTAAATATATATATGGAAAAAACATCATTATTTTAATGTACAAAAGAATTATATCTAGATTAGACATTAAGAACGGTATTTTAGTTAAGGGTATTGCTCTAGAAGGTTTAAGAAATCTTGGTGATCCTACTTATTTTTCGAAGACATATTATGAAAATAATATTGATGAAATACATTTTCAAGACATCGTAGCATCACTATACGATAGGAGCATTCTTTATAAAGTTATAGAAAAAAATTGTAAAACAATATTTGTAAATCTTTCTGTTGGAGGAGGCATAAGAAATGAAAGTGAGATAGACAAGCTATTAAGGATCGGAGCAGATAAAATTATAGTCAACACGGCAGCTATAAGGAATCCTGAATTTTTGAAAAGAATAGTCAAAATCTATGGATCATCGACTATTTCTGTCGCTATTGAAACAGTCAAAATAGGGAATAAGTATGAAGTTTTAGTTGAAAGCGGTAGAGAAAGAACCGGAATTAATTTAAACGAGTGGATCGATAAAGTGCAAGAAGCACAAGTAGGAGAAATCACGTTAACAGACATAAATTATGAAGGAAGAAAAAAAGGCTTTAATATAGAGCTGTATAAAGACTTACGAAAAAAAATTGATGTACAGTTTGTAGCTCATGGAGGCGCTAGCGATAAAGAAAATGTTCTACAATTATTTAAAGAATCTGATGTTGATGCAGTATCTATAGCGTCAATGTTTCATTATTATTATTTAAAGAGAGATAACAATTCAGTTTTAAAAGGAAGTAATGTTTATCTCAAAACTTTTGACGACAGTATGAAAACTGGGACATCTATTCGAGATTTAAAAAATTTCTTAAATAAAAATGGTGTTAAAACAAGATTATGAAAAAAAAAAATATTGGCCTAATAGATACAGGGACATCAAATATTAAAAGTGTTTATTACGCTTTAAAACAATGTAATGTTGAGGTAATACAAGTTAAAGAGTATGATCGATTAAAATTGGACGCCATTGTAGTGCCAGGTATTGGAAGTTTTCATTTCGTAATGGAAAAGTTGATAAAATCGAAATTAGACAAATTAATACTAGAAAAAATAAAAGAAGGTATACCAAGCTTATTTATATGTGTAGGCATGCAAATTTTATTCTCAAAAAGTTACGAATTCGGTGAAACCGAGGGTTTAGGAGTTTTTAAAGGTACTGTTAACAGATTTCCGGAAAATTATAACGGAAAAAAAACAAAAATACCTTTTATTGGATGGAACAAAATTAAAGTCGAAAAAAAATGTAAATTATTATCAGAAATAAATGATAAAGATTTTTGTTATTTTACCCACTCTTATTACGTAAAGCCTGATGATGAAAAAATTATCTCATCGTTTGCTGAACAGTCTGGTTTTAAGTATGTCGCAAGCGTTTCAAAAAAAAATATATTTGCTACACAATTTCATCCGGAAAAAAGCGGATATGCTGGAGAGAAAATATACAAAAATTTCACTAATGAAATTTTATAGAATAGTTATCATTTTTTTTTAAAATTTTTTTCAGTGCATAAATCAAGCCAATTGAGCTATTAGTACTGGTCAGCTACACGCGTTACCGCGCTTCCAC
>MDTD01047881.1_pt1 | contig 21102 bp, 20 predicted proteins | sample 811221 | NCBI WGS metagenome assembly MDTD01 (sample SAMN05326646, study PRJNA326480) | marine metagenome | isolation source: seawater | place: Pacific Ocean: South West | collected 2011
AACCTGGAAGGACATGGGTGTGCTCGATAACTGGGGTGACGGCACGATTACCCGTGACGTCATCGACACCATGGTCGGTGAGCACGGCCGGGGTGGCCGTCATCACGGCGGTGGCTTCTATGAGTACGGTGAGGACGGCAGCAAGGCCATCTGGCCCGGGCTTAAGGACCTGTACTACAACGCTGACGCGTCGGTGGCTGAGGATGACATCAAGGACCGGCTCTTGTTCCGTCAGGTGATTGAGGCGCTGAAGTGTCTGGAAACCAACGTGTTGCGCACGGTCGCAGACGGCAACATTGGCTCTATCATGGGTATCGGCGCGCCGGCCTGGACTGGCGGTCTGATCCAATTCGTGAACACCTACGGTCTCGAGCGCTTCAGTGCTCGTTGCGCGGAGCTGGCGAGTCAGTACGGTGATCGCTTTGATGCACCGGCCATCGTTGGCGAGAAAATCGCGGCGGGGGAAACCTTCGCTTAAGCGATATTACGCACCCCACGCTATCCGGACTGGACGGGCAGCGTGGGGTTGACTCGGCTTATCAATAAGCTGGCCTGTTCTGCTGGTATGCGTATCTGCTCGACCAATCTGCGTGTCGGTGAGACATTGCCGATCAGTCGGCGCGATATGGTGCTGCCGAGGAGGGTGTTAGAGCATCACCTCGATCAAACAGGGCCCGCGTTGCTCCATGGCCTCAGTAAATGCCTCATCCAATTCAGACACGGTCTCGACTTTGAGCGCCTGCATGCCCATGCCTCGGGCGATATCTGTCCACTCGAGGTCGGGATTACTGAGATCCAGTAGTGACAGGGCCGTTGGTCCGGGTTGTTCCACACCAACGCGACTCAGCTCAATATTCAAAATGGCGTAGGACCGGTTATTCAATAGCACAACCGTGACATCGAGCCGTTCGCGGACCATGGTCCACAGCGCCTGCACCGTATACATACCCGAGCCGTCGGCCTCGAGCGCGATGACTTTTTGCTCGGGGCAGGCAATGGCGGCCCCAATAGCCAGTGGCAAACCTTGACCAATCGCGCCGCCCGTTAGCGTTAGCCAATCATGAGGCGGTGCATTGGCGGTAAGCAGAAACGCACCAAGCCCGTTGGTCGCACCCTCGTCACAGACAACCGCGTGTTCGGGCAGTCGGTTGGCAATGACCTTCCCGAGCTCAGTGGCGTCGATAGCACCGTCTACCAGCGGATAGTCGGCAGGCTCGGCGACGACTACCGGCGCAGCAGGAGCCTCCAAGTGATCGGCCAACCGTTGCAGTGCGTCTAGCGCATTCCCTTCTCGATCCACCAGCGTGCATTGCGTGGCGGACTGCGGTGCTAAAACGCTGGGTTTATCTGGATAGGCGAAGAAAGAGACCGGTGCTTTTGTTCCCGCCAGCACCATTAAATCGGTACCCGCCAGTTGCTCGGTAGCCGCTTCACCAAAGTAGGCCAACCGTTCAGTCGCCACGCGCCCAACACCTCTCGCTTGTCTCGCAAAGAAGGTCTCGGTCACCAGACGGCAACCGGTTGCGGCAGCGATTCGACCCGCGTGATGGAGTGCTTCCTCTCGCAGTGCGCGTCCGCCCAGGAACAGGCAGCTGTTCGACGCTGATTGCAACTGCGCCGCGATCTCCATGATCGTTGTGTCCGATATCGTCGCCTGCGACCTCTCTGGCAATTCAGATTGCGCCTCGTCGATATCTGTCCAGGCGTGATCTGCGGGCACAACAAAAGTACTGATGCTGCCGTTGTGGTTGAGGCAGTCTGCGAGGGCGTCCAGACCAGTTTGCGCCAAGCCCGCCGCGCTGTCAGAGACACGGAAGCTGTGCGACACCGGTGTGGCCATGCCCTTGATGTCACTGGTGAGCGGCGCATCGTACTGCAAGTGATCCGTCGCATGATCGCCCACCATGTTGAGGATGGGCGAGCCGGCACGTTGCGCGTTGTGCAGGTTGGCCATGCCGTTGGCAAAGCCCGGGCCCAGGTGTAACAGGTTGAGCGCAGGCTTATCGGCCATGCGTCCGTAGCCATCGGCCGCTCCGGTTACCACGCCCTCAAATAGACACAACACCGCGCGGATGTTCGGTTGCTTATCGAGTGCGGCCACCAGCTGCATTTCAGAGGTGCCCGGGTTGGCAAAGCAGGCATCCACACCATGCTCCGCGAGGGCATTAATGAGTGACTCAGCGCCGTTCATAGTGACTGTCCCGTATTGAAAATGCTTTTCGGAGTGAAGCGAAGAAGCCCCAACAGAGCCCGCAATAGCTCCCGGCGAAGTATGAATGATAAACGGATGCGATATCATGCGGGCTAACAACGACCGGCGAAGATCGATGATCTGGAACAACTCTATTCTGTTTATTCACGCTCCGAAGACCGCGGGCATGAGCATGACCACTTTGTTGTGTCATTCCCTCGAGGGGCCAGTCAGCATTACCGGGCCTTACGACGAGCAGTATCGAGAGGGCAAGGTCACGCATATTCCTGGCAAGCGGCACGAGACACTCATCGACGCGGCCTCGTTTTTCACTTACCGCAATATGCGTCTCGAGCAGTTTGAAAAAATCTTTGTCGTGATGCGCAATCCGTACGAGTTGGAGCTCTCGCGATATGCCTATTTAAAGAAAAACCTTCCTCAAGATCGGGGAATGGCACAGGACATCGCGCTAGAGGGAGATTTTCGTAATTATCTGTCGAAGGCGCCTTTTTTCGGAATGAACCCCCCGCGTCTGGATCTTTACTACCACTTTAACGGCGCGATGCCGGAAAACCTGGTGATATTGCGCCATGAGCGTTTATCTTCCGATCTCGAGTTGCATTTGGCTCCCTATCTCGAGGCGGGCTACGCCTTACCTCGCGAAAATCAGAGCAAGCACAAAGGGGTCGATGAAGTGTATGACGCCGAGATGGAGGCGCTGTGTTACGACCGCCACCGATGGTTTTTCGACAAGGCGTTCTACCCTAGGGCTTCTGCGGACAGCTTCGAGAGCTAGGGAGCTTCAACTCAGGGAATGTCCTGATGTCTGATCCCTCTAGTGAGTCTCCTCACCACCGCTGACATTCAGCGCTTCCCCCGTGATGAAAGCGGCGTCCTCTGACGCTAGAAACGCAACGGCTGAAGCGGTATCTTCTGGCTTACCTACGCGTCCCAGCGGCACCCGATCGGCGATTTGGGCACGGTAGGCTTCCGGCTCCATGCCTCTCAAAGAGGAAAAGTATTCGCTTTGTGCTTTGCCCATCGTCGTTGTGACGTGGTTAGGGCACACCGCGTTGACGCGAATGCCCAGCGGCGCGAGATCAATCGCTGAGGTGCGTGTCAGACCGATCATGCCGTGCTTGGACGATACGTAGGGCGCCATTTGTCGAAATCCCGTCTTCGCTGCCTGACTCGCGATATTGATGACGCTACTCCCGGCAGTCATAACCTGAGCCGCTTCCCGAGTGAGCAAAAATGCGCCGGTTAGGTTGACGTTCATCACGCGCTGCCACTCGCTGAGTGACAGTTCGGGCAACGGTTTGATGATGTCGCCGATTGCCGCGTTATTCACCACAATATCGAGCCGGCCCCACTCGGCGAGCGTCGCTTGCACGGCCGCCTGAACAGATTGCTCGTTGGTGACGTCGCAAGCGATGCCGATCGTCTCAAAACCCTTCAGCGCAAGATCCTGTACGACAGCATTTTCTTTGATGTTACCCGCGCCGCTGTGAGTCATCACGGCCTCGAGATCCGACACAATCAAGCGACATCCAGCCTTTCCAAGACGTTCCAAAATGCCGTGGCCGAGGCCGCCCTCGAGGCCAGCGCCCGTGCAAAGCGCCACCTTGCCATCCAAACCCCTCATTCGATCGACTCGGTCACCATGAATGTCGCGCCATCAGCAAATTCTCGGAATTGTGCCGCCACGTCTTGCGCCGCGGGCGCTCCGACAGCTGCCATGAAGTCATCCGTACTGTTGACCCGGATGAGCTCTACATAGGAATACGGGGCATCAGGTGAACCGTTTAGTAAGCCCTGAGTGCGCAGTACATCAAATCCACCGCAGCCGTTGAGTCGTCTGACGCTGGGAATATCCACGGTGCGCGCCCATTGCTCATACTCATCTTGGTCCACTCCGTCCTTCAGGTTAAATAGCACTACGATTGTGGTCATGGCGGCTCCTTGTTGTTATGAATTGGTCGGCTGGTCTGTGACGGCAACGGTGTTACGACCGGCGCGTCATCGCCGGTGGCAGCCTTGCTTACCTTTGGTGGTTAAACATATCATCAAACGGTGCAGTCCGAATCTGCAGGGGCAGATATGAATCGATCCCACGATCACGGCATGGCGGTCTCTCTTACCCAGCACGATCGTTCACGCCGAGCGTTTGTCGCGTCGCTTCGTTCCCATGTATTGCAGCGTATGGCGGGCGATTTACGGCAGCATTTCGAGGGCTCCGTCGGGCCTGACCATGAGAAATCAGGCGCCACGCTAGAGTCACCGGAGGCGATCCACGAAGCGCTCAAGCCAGAGTTACCGTTCAAGGCTTATAGCAGCGTCAGAACGGCTGCTCAGGAAATGGTGTTCGACGTTGTCAGTGATGCGGTAGACCGAGAACTTGAGTCGCTGAATGAAAAGGCCGCCCAGTCCGAAAACATAGGGCGGCTCACGCTCAATCCGACGCTGCCTTTGCCCAAAAGTGTGACGGGCATCGACGTCCATCTCTCGCCCGGCGCCTATCACGAAGAGCGCGCTGACAATGACGTATCAGCCGGTGCTGTTTACGACAACTCGATTGATGTCTTTGCCTTTGGACAGTTTGGCAAGCGACATAACGACATTGGCGCGACGCTATCCAACTACCTGCGACTGAAATTCCCCGAGTTTGCGCCATCCGCCATTCTCGATTGTGGCTGCACGATCGGCCACAACACCCTGCCGTGGGCTGAGACGTATCCCGACGCGCAGGTAACGGCAATTGATGTTGCAGCACCGGTGCTGCGTTACGCCCATGCCCGGGCTGAATCGATGGGCGTGCCGGTGGATTTCAGGCAAATGAATGCGACCGCGATGGACTTCGAGGATGAACAGTTCGACGTGGTGTTCTCTTCCATGTTCATGCATGAGTTGCCGCTCAAACATATCCACCAGTATTTGAAGGAAGCCTTCAGAGTGCTGAAGCCCGGCGGGGTGCTGTGGCAAATGGAATTACCGCCGATGAACGCCATGCCGCTCTACGAAAACTTCTACATGAACTGGGATACCTACTACAACAACGAGCCCTACTACGGCACCTTCCGCAAGCAGGACTACCGCCAGCTATTGATCGACGCAGGATTCGCCGCTGATGACTTCATTGAGGCGACCATGCCTCGCTATACGTTCATCGGCGAGGCGGCCTTCGAGGAATCTATCAATAGCGACAACACCTTCGATACCCTGACGGGAAGGATGGATCCCAAAGGCACCCGCTGGTACGGATTCGGTGCTTGGAAACGCTGAGCCATGAGCAACAGGCGGATTCCCCGTAAGCGCCGCGGCCAGCGGCACCAGTTCTTCGAGGCAGATGGCGTCGATGAGGTGCTGAGCTGCGTATTGCGACTGACCTCTGAAGTCTCCGCATTGAGTGAGCGGCTGTACTTGCTCGAGCGGGTTCTGGAGGCACGGGGCCTTGATGTCGCCAATGAAGTTGAGCACTACGTGCTATCGGACCAAGACGAGGTGCTGATGAGCGCCGAAAGACAGCGGCTGATCGAGACCGTGCTCGCTCAACTGGGTGCAAGTGCCCAGGGAGCGGAGGCGATCGAAGATGAAACGAGCGGTAATACCTGAGTACCCGTATTCGTGAGTGCCTCGGTGCCTAATCCGCATTATCCCGCCTTATTCAGTCCCATTGATTTGGGGGGGCATACGCTCCGCAACCGCATCACCCACGCCTCCATCGTGACAAAGTACGTAAGCCAACACGCTCCGACGGAAAAGTTGCTCAATTATTATCGCTCTCGCGCCGCCGGTGGCGCGGCTGCCATCATCACAGAACCTATCGCCATGACTGCTCACAACCGTATCCCCAGCCGTTTGCGCGCCTGGGACGATGCTGGGATGGACGGGCTTAAACGCGTCGCTGATGTGGTCAATGCTGAGGGTGCCTGCCTCATGGGGCAGGTCCAGGATTCTGGCCGAGGTCGACACTCAGTGGGCCGCAACGATGGTGCGGTTGGCGCCTCCGCGTTACCTGATGATTTGAGCTGGACAGTCCCCGCGGAACTGACTGCGAGTGAAATCGAGGACATGATCGCTGATTGGGCAGTGGGGTGTGCGCGCCTGAAATCTGCCGGGTTTGCCGGCGTCGAAATTTCGGCGGGGCACGGACATTTGTTTCATCAGTTCCTTTCTCCCTGGTCCAACCGGCGAGAGGATCAATACGGAGGGGATCTGGCAGGCAGAACACGCTTTCTCAGCTCTTTGATCAGCGCCATCCGCGCCGAGTGTGGGTATCCTTTTATCATCGGGCTCAAGCTGCCGGGCGATGATGGTATTCAAGGTGGCATTGATCTGACGGTGGCGAGAGATATCGCGGCGCTTCTGGCCACACAGCGTAATGAGTTCGACAGTTGGACCTGGGTGTGGGGTGCGCATGCGCGCTCGCTATACAAACACTTACCAGATGCCCACGGCGAGCGGCATCCGTACCTGCCTGCTATTGCCGAGCTTCGGCAGGTGGCGCCCGAGATCCCAACCGGTGCGATTGGGTATATCACTGATCCTAACGAGTGTGAGACTGCGCTGACAGACGGCACGGCCGACTTGGTTTTCTTGGGCCGGCCCCTGATCACTGATCCTGCTTTTCCTAAAAAGTGTGAGCAAGGGCGAGAAGCCGACATTCGATACTGCGTGTCCTGCAATACCTGCTGGCGTAGCATCATCGATGGCAACGGTCTTGAATGCGACAACAATCCGAGAGTCGGCGCGGTCGATGAGCATGACTGGCAACCGGTGGTCGCAGAAGCGCCCAAGCATATTGTGGTGGTAGGGACGGGCGTCGCAGCCTTAGAGGCGGCGCACACGGCGGCGCGGCGCGGTCACCGCGTCACGATTGCAGGCGATCACTCCCGTGTCGGTGGCAAGACTTTGCTCCACGCCGAATTGGCTGGCGGGGAAAATCTGTCGAGTGTCTACGACTATCAATACCTCATGGCAGTCAGGCACGGTTGTGAATTCGCTCTGGGCAGAAAGGCGTCATTGGAGGATGTGCTCGCGCTCTCACCAGACGAAGTCATTCTGGCGACCGGATCGCGCTCTGGGCGCCCGCAGTGGCTAGGCGGAGAGTGGGCAGATTCCGGGCTCATACCCAGTGCCCGTGAAATCGCGGCGGAGTTGCTGGAGCGAGCGGATATCACAGAGGGTAGGGTGGTACTCGTGGATCAGGATCACTCTGAAATGACCTATGCCATTGCTGAGCTGTTGGCGGCCAGATTCACTGCGGTAACGATCGTCACGTCTCGCGAGCGAATTGGCCATGACGTCTCTTTGATCAATCGTCAGGGCATCTACCAGCGCCTTCATGATCTCGGCGTCCAGATCGTCTGCAACGTCGAACCTGAGAACCTCGAGACGTTGGAAGACGCCCGCTTAACTGTGCGTAACGTCTATAGCGGCGTCACACAGGACATAGACGAGGTGGTGGCAGTGGCGCATGCGAGTAGTCGTGTACCAAATAGTGAACTGCAGCCTCTCCTGGAGGCGGCGGGGATCCCGGTGACGGCCGTGGGTGACTGCAGGGCGCCGCGCTCGCTGCTCGCGACTACCCGCGAGGCTTATGAGGTAGCGAACCGCCTTTAAAGCTGAAGAAATCGCGCTCGCCACGATAGGGTCTTGGCCGTGTGGCAGAGCCATGCGGGGCTGAGACCGTATCGGGGGCTCCAGACAAGCGCGCTATTTAGCGGTCAGAGACTTGGTAAAGTCGAGAGCGTTCGCTGCGATTTTTGATGTGAAACCCCGGTGCCCTCATGGTTTCTACCGCAAATGCCTCGGCTTGGTCCAGATAGTGGGGTGACGAGGGGTCGGTCATCTGGCTGCCGTACTGATGAGTGCCGCGAATGATTTGTTCGCCCTCTGCTGTCCACTCGATCAGATAGTAGAGGCCGTCTCCGGCGACTACCGTCATGAAGTCATCTTCATCGTCGAGTTGCTCTGCATACATGGCGCGCAGGGTGTCGGGGCCGCCCGCCGCAGGCCATGTTCGATTATCACGACCGTGCCGCTGAACGGTGCCCCATTCGGGATCCAGACGTCCAGACACGTCACGGACCGATAACATGCATTTGTGAAGTGTTTCGCGGGCATCGGGGAGCGAATCACCTGTCCGCTCCGCTTGCCACTCCTCGAGCAACACACAAACGCCAAGGGCCGCATGACGATTAGCCACGTCGGTGTGCAAGTCCCATTCTCTGATCAGTGCAATCGCTTGCGCCTCGTCATCCTCAATCGCCTCGAGCTTGGCGACCAAAGACAAATACGCATGCCCCCGGTAGCGCGGTGAGTAAGCGTTGTCGTGTTTGATCGCATTGAAGTCGTCAAAAGAAATGGCGGGATTGGCATCCAGTAGTTCGAGTCCCCGCACGGCGCGGTTGGTCATGCGCGTCGGCCAACCACTCTCTTGCGGGTAGCTTGCCTGATCGGGGTTGCTCCCCGCGCTGCTCACACGGAAGGGCGATTGGTTCGCGCTGTGTACGTAACCGGAGGGTGGATTCGTCACGCTCGGTAGGTCGGCCATGGGCAGGTATCGCTGCCAGATGAGATCGCTGCGATTGCCGGGTAGATACTGATCCCACCGCCAGCCTGCCGCACGCTCCGGCATCATGGCATTGTGAATAAAGTGAATATCGCCGTCCGCGTTGGCGTAAACGAAATTGAAGCTCGCAATGTGCTGCAGTGAGATCGCCGCTTGCCACTCAGTGAATGTTGTGGCGGCGCTCATGGCGAGCCACTGCTCGACTTGACGGATCTCGTCTATACCGGCGTAGCGGACGGCGTAAGTGCCGTGGTCCGTTTTCATTACGGGGCCGTGGATGGACCGGTAGCCCTTCTCCTTAACAGTCCAGGGAAGCCAACCCCACAGCAACACCTTAATCGGGATATCGAAGGCTTCCAGCTCTAGCCAGTCGCCATCCACGCGGTAGCGATTGTCGTCCTCCGGATCGATATCGAGGACATACACATCGACCAAATCGGGTTGGTTGACGGTTGCGCCCCAGCCGTGGTGCTCATTAAACCCTACCCCCAATGCGGGTGCGCCAATGAATAACCCGCCCATGACATTGAGTCCTTCGCCGCTCTGTAGATGGGCCTCGTACCACGAGACGGGACCGGTCAGGGGTTGATGCGAGTTGATCATGAGCATCGTCGAGCCATCGCGGCTCCGTGAGGGTGCTATGGCGGTCGCATTGGAGCCCAGCGTAATACCGCTATTCGGCAGTGCGGGCGCGTCACTGATGTCAAACTGTCGCGTCTCGGCGCGCAGGTCCGTGAGGGTCTTATCGAACCCATAGAAAAGCAGGTGCCGGAACATGTGTGCAGCAATCACATCCTGTGGTGTCACAGGCAGCACATCAAGCGAGACACGATCAGGATGTTGTGCAGCGAAGGCGTTGAACCCCGCCGCGAAGGCGTCGAGGTAGGCGCGCGTTGCCGGTTTTAGCAGGACATCATAGTCACGCTCGATCACATCCCAGAACCCTAACCACTGGATGAGATAATCGGTTACGGCGGCATCGCGCCCAAAAAAACTGGCGGCATTGCCTCGATAGTAGGGAAGTGTTTCTTCGAGAATTTCCCAGCCGTCCTCGGCCTGTGCCCAGGCCAAGCCAAAGGCCATATCCGCATCGGTCTTACCGTAAATATGCGGCACGCCCAAGGCGTCGCGTTCGATGCTCGCTTCCCAGGCGTGGCCGGGTGAGCCAAGCAGTAGAGTTGAAAGGCCGCAAACGCTGAGGACTAGTCCTCGTAGTGTGCTGAGCAGTCGTTGGGGGTCGGTTCTTCGCAGGTGGCGCATAAGTGTAGCCCTGAGCTATTGGTAAGGAGCCCGGAGCCTGTGGCTTGGAGCCTCGCTTGTGTCAGAGTCGACAGCCGCCATTCAGCGTGCTGAGCGATCGTTACAACCCTGATACGAACGCCGCGAGGTTTTCGATGTCTGCGTCGGTCATGGGTTTGGCAACGGGGTACATCATCGCTGACTGCGCACCCCGCTCTTCGCCCGCTCTATAGGCAGTGAGCTTACTCACGATGTCACTACTGGCTTGCCCGGCTAGCATCGGGCCAATTCCGCCTTCGCCCCGGCTACCGTGGCATGCAATGCACTGTCCGTAATATTTTTCCCCGAGTGCAGCAGGTGATGCCGCCGCCAGCGCCATCTGCTTGGCGCCCTCCACCTCAGCGATACCTCCGCCGTGGGTGGCCTTCCATTCTTCGTAGCACTCCCCGACACACTGATTGCGATTGCCCGTCCAGTCTGCGTTATTGCTCTGGGTCCCTACCCATATCAAGCCCGACACAACGACAACGAAGGCGGCGATGAGAGAGGAGGTGTTCATTACGCGATTCCTGTATTGGCTTTTTGAGGCAACTGGGGGTCCAGCGGAAAGCGCGGAATAATAAGGCTTCTCACAGGACAATGACAGGCTGAAACCAGTGGCTGTAACTTTTTGGTAAAGCGATTGAGCGTTGCTTCATTGATGAACTGTTCTGCTATCGCGGGCATAATCCGCAGCGCGACAGACTCGCAGACCGGGATAGCAGGAGTGACCACCATGTCAGAACCTTTCAGCGGCACCATCAAGGTGCGTTTCGCCGATACCGATGCCAACGGACACGCGTTTTTTGGGAGTTATTTTGTCTTCGCAGATGAAGTGCTCGGCGATTATTGGAAGGAGCTGGGTCTCGATGTATCAGATGTGGTGACGCCCGATTTTTTAACCTTCACGGTGAACGCCAACATGGATTTTCTGGGGGAGAGCCTGGCGGGCGATACGCTAGAAGTGAAGATCAAATCGGAACGAGTCGGTAACTCCAGCGTTGTCATGGGGTTCACAATGCATAACCTGCGCACTGGAGAGGTCGCAGGTCGCGGCAGCTTCACCTACGTATTCGTGGACAAAAAGACGCGAAAAAGCTGCCCAATTCCTGCCGATTTCAAAGCGTCGATCTTGGCGCGCCACCCCGAGTTGGCTTGATTACGCAGTGGTCACGCTTTGATTCGGTGAGTCAATCCACCACACTTCGGTTGAAAAGCTCGGGATAAGCGATGACCGCTCGCGCGAAAAACACACATCAGGACAAAGGCCTGGTGCTGGTGCTGCAGGATTTGCATGCCTCAGCGCCGGCGCAACTGCGCTCCAAGTCCAGCGACGAGGCGGCTCACGACTATTGCTGGTCAGCCCTGGTCTTATCGGCCGCATTCGGTTTTCGAGTGTCTCCCGGGCATGACTATTATCTTTACTACGTGGCGTCTCGGTGGACACTGTCCCTCATCTCTCCCGAAGAGTGGGGTCGGCGTCAGCCGGGCGCATTCGTTGCACGGTGTGAACTACGTCACGATATGACCTGGGCCTTGTCCTTTGACGAGGGCGTGACTGAAGGTTCCGAGACGCATGACGCGCTGCTACGGTATCTCGAAGGTATTCGCTCCCAGTTGGAGTCCTCGGGTAGTTGGAGCGCTTTGTTGCGAGCGGGGGAGCGCCACTTGCCCTACCAGCAACGGGTTTTGACGACAGCACTCTCATCGTCACTGCGCCAGTCATTGGCCCTGAGTGGGCAAATGCGGGTGCCTCTGAGCGTGCCGTTGCTTGCGGAGTCGTTAAGCATCCCAAGCGATCCAGCCTGACTCAGAATGACTCAGTGTTGGGCCTCAATCGAGGTCTGGCCCGCTACCTACTAGCGGGCTAGTCGCCGCCTCATTGGGTGTCGGCAAACAACTCCCTGCCCACCAGCATGCGTCTGATCTCGGAAGTACCCGCACCAATCTCGTAAAGCTTGGCATCGCGAAGTAGCCTTCCCGTGGGGTAATCGTTGATGTACCCGTTGCCGCCCAGTAATTGAATGGCGTCGAGCGCCGACTGCGTAGCGGCCTCGGCGGTGTAAAGGATGACAGCGGCGGCATCCTTGCGACTATTTTCGCCTCGGTCCAGCGCCTCACAAACGGCATACAGATAGGCGCGACTGGCGGAGCATCGAGCGTACATGTCTGCCAACTTACCCTGAACGAGCTGAAACTCCCCAATGGGCTTTCCGAACTGCTCACGGTCGTGCACGTAGGGCAGAACGGTATCGAGGCAGGCCTGTAAAATGCCGACGGGCCCCCCAGACAGAACGGCGCGCTCGTAATCCAGGCCTGACATCAAAACCTTGACCCCGCTCCCGATCTCCCCCAACACCTGGCTCGCATCAATCTGACAGTCCTCAAACACCAATTCGCAAGTGTTGGAGCCTCGCATGCCTAACTTGTCTAGTTTGGGTGAGCGCGAAAAGCCAGGAGTGTTGCACTCGACAATGAAAGCGGTGATGCCTTTCGAGCCCGCATCCGCGTCAGTTTTTGCATAGATAACGTAAATGTCTGCATCCGGCCCGTTGGTGATCCACATCTTGTTGCCGTTGAGAACGAAATGATCACCGTCGCGCGTTGCTTGCAGACGCATGCTGACAACGTCTGACCCGGCACTGGGCTCAGACATGGCGAGCGCACCAATATGTTCACCGCTACACAGCTTGGGTAAATAGTGCTGTTTCTGCTCCTCTGTGCCGTTCAGTCGTATTTGATTCAGGCAAAGATTGGAATGGGCGCCGTAGGAAAGCCCTACCGAGGCACTGGCCCGGGAAATTTCCTCCATCGCGATGGCATGAGCGAGATAGCCCATACCGCTGCCGCCGTAGGCGTCAGGTATGGTGATGCCCAACAAACCAAGGCTTCCCATTTTTGTCCACAGTTCGTGTGGAAAGTCGTTGTCGCGGTCGATATCCGCGGCGCGGGGCGCAATTTCGTCTCGCGCGAACTGGTATACGCTCTCGCGCAGCAGGCCTATTTCGTCCGAGTGGCCGTACTGTAGTGTGGGGTAGGAGGTGCTCATCATCGTGACATCTCTAGAGGACGGCCGCGTTGGCTCGCAAGGGTGGGTGCTATGCAGTATATACGGTGCTGTCTCGCCTGGTTGAGTGTGAACCGCGGGCGCGCTGTGCGCGCTCTTGTTTTCGGTCTGACTGCAGCATGCGGCACGCTGATGGCAGGCGTGCCGTGGGGGACCGGGCAAAGCGACTCGTTACGGCTGGTCAACTTACTGGACATTGATCCCCGCCGCGCCACACCGATAGGAACGGACAGGCAAACGTCTGGGTCGAAGACTCCGATCTGCTACGGTAAGACATATGAGCAAGACACGAAAAATACTGAAATTCGGTCACACCGTGACAGGGATGGCCTTCCTGGGTGCCATTGTTGTGCTCTGGGTGTTCCACGAACAGCTTGCAGCGCCCGGTGACTCGCTCGCTATCTACACCGCTCAGCGCCAGGTGATGGAGCGTATCGCCTCGCTCGTGCTGATGCCCTCGCTGATGCTCAGTCTGTTGTTCGGCATTGCATCCTTGACGATGGTGAAAAGCTTTCATGGTGCTCCCTGGGCCTGGGGCAAGCTCTTCACGACCGTCCTCATGCTTGAGGGGAGTTTGATGGGTATTCAGAGCCCCATCAAAAAAGAGGCCGCGCTTGCTGTTTCGGCATTATCGGATGAAAGCGTGATTGCGGGGCTGGCGCTTAACGCCGAGGCAGAGCAATTGTCGCTGATTCTGATTGGGTTTGTTGCGATCGCCAACGTGGCGCTGGGCGTCTGGCGGCCGCGATTCCGTTCAAAGGCTAATTGAGCGTCCGGAACATCAGGGCCAGTCGTTTGCCGCGACTCAAATTCTCGAGAAACTCACGCGGCTGGGCATCGCGGTTCAAGAAATCCGAAAAGCCGGCGAGCGCTTCTACCTCTATACCGTCAAGGTTCATAAACCCCATCTGCCAGTCGGGGAACTCTCGTACGTCGGTGGCGCCGTCGAACAGTATTTGAACCGCCTCGTGCTGGGGGTCGCGTTCGATGTCGGCAAAGGTTCTTCTGACATCGGTTTCACTGCCTTCTAGCACTTGATAGAAGGAGCCTTCACGATAGAGAAGTAGGCCCGTGACGTTTCGCTCGCTATTGACGCGACGGGCAGTCTCCAGCAACTCCACTAGTCGGGTGTTCGTGAACGGGTCCGTCTCTGTGCTGACATAACCGAGGTGATACAGCTTCCCGCTGCCCACTTCGGGGTCCGGCGAATCGGCTTGCGGGGTGTCGTGGGGTGGAGGGTCCTGCTGGGTCATACCGGGGGTATCCTTTTGCGAAACCATTACTGGTCCACGTTATGCCCCCTGACGCCAGCTTGCTTGCTCGCATCTAGATAGTCAAATAAAATTGACATAAACCTGTTTAAAATAGTAGACAGTCTTATGCGACAGCGGCCGTCGTGGCCGTGAAGGGTTGGCAATGCAAGCTTCTGCCCGTATCGCGTCAATGATCTTCCGGGGGGAAGCCATGAATCAAGCAATAGACTCCGAGGTGGCAGTCAATCTTACGACGCAGCAAGCGCTAGAGAGCCAACCATTGGCGCCGCGGTTTTACTGTACTGATTATGCGGCGATGGAGCATATCGACGTTGGACCCGTGCGCGCCGAGTGGGATCTCATGATGCGCGACTTCGAGATGGACAAGAACCGGGGCCATTTCAAGCAAAACTATGAATATGACCCCAATATTTTGGAGTCCGATCCCGAACTGAAAGCCGAATTCCTCGACCTGCTGGTCTCTTCGATCACGGCAGAATATTCCGGCTGCGTGCTGTATCAGGAGATCGAGAAAAACGTCAGTAATCCCGATGTTGCCAAACTCATGCGCTACATGGCGCGCGACGAATCACGCCATGCCGGCTTTATTAATAAAGCGTTGAACAAGCTCGGTGTCGCTGTGGATCTGGGCGTCCTGAAACGTGAGAAGGAATATACCTATTTCAAGCCTAAATACATTTACTACGCGACGTATCTTTCAGAAAAAATTGGTTACGCGCGCTACATCACGATTTACCGCCATCTGGAGCGGCATCCAGAAAAACGCTTTCATCCGATTTTCAAATGGTTTTTGGAGTGGTGTAACGATGAGTTTGCCCACGGTGAGGCCTTTGCATTAATTATGCGCTCGGATCCAAAGCTCCTCAGTGGCGTCAACAAGCTGTGGATTCGATTCTTTCTGCTGGCCGTATACTCGACGATGTATGTCAGGGACCACTCTCGTCCCAAGCTCTATGAGGCCTTCGGAATGGATGTCACCGAGTTCGATTACACCGTGTTTGATATCACCACTGAAATTTCCCGTCAGGTCTTCCCGCTCACACTGAATACCGACGATCCTCGCTTCCGCGCTGGCTTGGAAATAATGCGCAGGCTTCAGGTTGCCCGCGATGCGCTCGAAGGGCAGCGTGGACCGCTGGTCACGCTGAAGAGGCTGGGCTACATGGTGGGCTCGGGCCTGACTTTCGCTCGACTGTTCCTGCTGCCGACAGAACCCAATGCGATGCCTGATCAGGTGAGGATGCAGCCCGCCTGGTGATGGCAGTAGCCGATCGGCCGATTTCCGCTTGGTCCTCGGGTTCCCCCGTCTCGGTGTCTCCAGATAGAGGCCTTGCCCCATGGAGCGCACCGCGGTGACCCGCCGCTCCGGGGGGGGTGATTAGGCAGGGTTGTTCTCATTCAGCCGGGTCTGATACGTTGCCACGACCGAGTTAAGAATAAGGATTGCCCGTGTCTGTCATTGAAGTCCGCGAAGAGGCGGGTGTCGCCCTCGTTACCTTAAACCGTCCCGACGCCAACAATGCGTTAAATCGCGAGTTGTCCGAGGCCATTATTACGACTTTCGCTGAGCTCGCCGCGTCGGAATCTGTCCGCGCCATCGTGCTGACCGGAGCAGGCCGCGTTTTCTGCGCGGGCGTTGATCTGAAGGCGCTCACGGATGAACCGGAGTTGTTGTCCAGTGGACTGGGGTTGGGCCCGCAGTCGCCGATCGTGGTCGCCCTGGAGCAGTGCCCACAACCGATCATTGGTGCGGTCAACGGCGCCGCCGTGACGGGCGGATTTGAGTTGGCCCTGGCCTGTGATTTCCTTTTCGCCAGTGAGCATGCGCGATTTGCAGACACGCACGCGCGCGTGGGCATTCTGCCGGGCTGGGGCCTGTCGCAGAAGCTGTCTCGCCTCATCGGTATCAACCGCGCCCGGGAAATGAGTCTCACGGGCAACTTCGTCGACGCGCACCGTGCCGAAGCATGGGGTTTGGTGAATCGCGTCTGCGCCGCCGACGATCTGTTAACTGAAGCGCTGGCCAGCGCTGCGCAAATTGCCGAAGCGGACCCTAAGGCCGTTTTTGCGCTGAAGTCGTTGATGAATGATGGTGCGAAAGAGTCTTTGGGAGATGCTCTGGATATGGAAGGCGACCGGGGCAACGCGTTTGCCAAATCGGTCGATTACAGTCAGATGAGCGCCCGTCTGGCTTCGCTACGGCAACGCGCGGCGAAGCAGTGAAACCTTGATGCTTGAAGCACGCACCACTCTCTCTGCCGCCCTCAGCGCTCACCGGCGATTAGCCGCATGACGTGGTTACTGACAGGCGTCCTGTCGTGGAGCGGTGCGCACTTATTCAAACGGCTTTTTCCTGAGGCGCGTGCCAGCTTAGGCGCGGCAGGCAGGCCACTTATGGCGCTGTTGCTTGTGGCATCGGTCGTGCTGATGGTGATGGGTTACGGGCAGATAGATCCTGTCATCTGGTGGGGGCGCCAAGCGTTCTGGGTGGGCGTCAGCAATGTGCTGGTCTATCTGGGCTTTTATTGTGTCGCGGGCTCGCTTGTGGGTGCGCGAGTCAGTGGCATTGTTCGCCATCCGCAATTGACCTCGGCCATGCTGTGGGCGGTTGCGCATCTATTGGTCAACGGTGACCTCGCGTCAGCGGTGCTCTTCGGCGGTGTATTGTTCTGGGCCGTGGCAGAAGTGGTGGTGATTGATCGTCAAGAAGGGAAGCCTGCGCTGGTGAAGCCCTCGCAATCACTGGGCAGAGAGGGGCTCGCCATCGCAATCACACTCGGTCTTTATGGCGCCGTAGCCTACGTTCATGGTCTGCTGGGGTATCCCGTGCATGGCTAGAGGGGGTCGAGGGCTATGAGCGCCCGCTTTCGACTGACAGACAAGGCGATTAAAAAGTCCCTCGACGCGCTTTCAGTGCAGTCCGACGAGATCGCGAAGGCAGTGGTGGCCGTTGGTTATCCTGCGTCTCGTCGCCGCGAGCACTCCTTTGAATCTCTGGCGCGCATTGTCGTTGGGCAGCAGCTTTCGACCAAGGCGGTGGCCACCATTAGTCAGAGGACCGTTGATGCGCTCGGGGGCGAGTGGCGGCCGGAGGCGGTATTGAGCGCCGCACCCGAGATCCTGCGGAATGCCGGTCTGTCTCAACAAAAAGCGAGCTATTTGCAATCACTGGCCGATGCAGTCCTGTCCGGAGCGCTCTCTCTGGACTTGCTTCCGCAGCAGTCGGATCAGGAGGTGGAAGCGGCGATCACAGCAATACGCGGATTTGGCCGCTGGTCAGCGCACATGTACATGATGTTTGCCCTGGGTCGACCCGATATCTGGCCCAGTGGCGATCTGGCCGTGCGCGTCGGCTTCGGACGTATTATGGGATGGCCTGATCGACCCACAGAGCAGACCGTTATCGCCGAGGGTGCCGCTTTTGCGCCACACCGGAGCGCACTGGCGCTGTTGTGCTGGCATTACTACAGCGAGGCGCCGCTGTGAGCTTCACCGACTGGGATGAGCGTTGCATGGCGCTGGCGCTGGAAGAGGCTACCCGCGCGGCTGACCGAGGAGAGGTGCCGGTTGGGGCAGTATTGACCCGGGGAGAAGAGGTATTGGCGCACTGCGGCAACGCGCAAATCGATCTCAACGACCCGACAGCGCACGCCGAGATCCGTGTGCTGAGGGAGGCGGGGGTCAGGGAAGGGAACTATCGACTGCCCGACACGACCCTTTACGTCACGCTTGAGCCTTGCACCATGTGTTGCGGCGCATTAGTGCATGCGCGTGTGAGCAACCTTATTTTTGCTGCGCGCGAGCCCCGTGCGGGTGCAGTAGTCAGTGCGGGCGCCACTCTGGATCACGCCGCCCTGAATCATAGGGTCGCCTGGCAAGAAGGGTTACTGTCAGACCAGAGTGCCGCGCTGTTGCAGCAGTTTTTCGAAGCACGCCGCATCGACAAGCCACAGTCCTAGAAAGAGGCAGTGCCCCAGATTGACCGTCTTGCTCCGAGCCGCCTGACGGGATCGTTCGACTACAGAACAGGCGATATCGCGTCGCTAAATCGTGCCGGGAAGAGGGTGTCTAACTCGATTGGTGGCGCAATGCGCTGATCGGGCAACCCTTGCAGCGCCAGCATGCCCTCATAGTGTCGGATGTTGTCCACGTAAGTGACGGCCGTAGCGCCCTCCGCAAAACCGAACTTGGTCATCGGGAAAAACGCCGGGTTCTGGAGCTTGGGGAGTTGAGCGCGAACATCAGGCCACAGGTGCGGGTCTCCACCCGAGCGCTGGGTGAGTACCCGCGCATCCTCCAAGTGACCCATGCCGACATTGTATGCGGCCAGTGCCATGGAGCTTCGATTGGGCTCCTCGATGTCAGCGGGCAACCGGCGGAGCAAATCTTTGAAAAAACGTGCACCGCCGCGCAAGCTTTGTTGCGGATCGGTGCGATCATCGACGCCCAGCTCCGCCGCGGTAACGCGGGTCAACATCATCATCCCGCGAACACCTGTGTGCGAACGTGCGTCTGGATTCCAATGCGATTCTTGATAGGCCATGGCGGCTAGCAGGCGCCAGTCCATTTGATACTCGGCGGCAACCTCCTCAAGCAGTGCCTGCCACGCCGGCAGGTCGTCGCGGATTCTGCGCTGAAACGTCAATGACGCGACCCGCGACACGTTCTCGTAACGTTCAAAGTGCTCTCGTTCCAGCTGTGCAATAAATCCGGACGCTTTTTTGTTGGCGATGAACGTATTCACCGTTGCCAACGTTTGCTCGGCATGGGCAGAAGGTGGGAGATACCAGACGACAGGGGTAACCTCGCCGATTTCCATCGCCGCGACGACGCGGGGAAAAAGTGTTTGCTGGAGCTTGAATTCGGTCGAGTCGACAATAGCTAGCTCTGCCTTCTCGTCCGTCACCAGTTGCATCAGTTCCAGTGAATCGGCTGCATGGATTTCCCGCCAGGACAGGTCCGGGAGTTCCTCCTGTAAGGTGGCCAGCAACTCCACATGGACACTGCCCGCCACGATAATAAGGTCCCGTGATACGAGATCACCCATAGACCGAGGCCGATGTGATCCCGATTTGTAGACAACCAGAGGTTGCTGCTCAAGGTAGGCCGCAGTCGATAGAAACTGCGCGTCTCGTAAAGGACTTTGGCTTAGGCCAGCCGCTGCGAGGTGTGCCTCACCTGTGGCCAGCATCTCGAAGAGTTCTGGAAGGCTGAACGCGACCTTGATCCGAAGCGACAGTTCTTGCTCTAGGGCAAACTGTCTGATCAGAGCATAGTCAAAACCGGAGGCACGGTCGCCCTCGAAATAATAGGTGGTGGGAGTGTTGCGTGTCACCACGACCAGCTCATCAGTGGTCTCGAGAGAGGCGAGCTTTGCGGAATCGGTACACCCTAGCAGAATCAGCAAAAGCATGCCTGTTAGGGTTGCGAAGCCTAGAGCTGTGGTGGGCCGTGCCATGGCGTCATTGTAGGTCGTCACCAGCCGGGGCGATAGCAGGGTCGCTCCCTGTGTGTGAAGTCGCGCAGGGTTTTTGTCATTGTTTTCGCGTCAAGCGTTCATGCTAGACAGCCGGCGCGGTATACTCCTCCCGCGCTTATCTCAGGAACTCCAGATGCTTGTCCTGCCGGGCTCTTCCGCTCTGTCTGACGCTCGTTTCGAATTGCTCTCAGCAGAGATATCTGCGGTTGATCCAGCCTATCGGCTACGTGAGGCGCTCTATGCCTATGCCGTGGATCTCGAGGAATCCGCTGAGTTGGATAGCGATCGTCTGGCGGCGCTGCTTCATCCCGGCACTGCCCCAGCGGTAGACCCTGACGCATTGACTCGATCGGGCCTTCGCATCGTCGCACCCCGCTTCGGCACGATCTCGCCCTGGTCGAGTAAGGCTACTGATATCGCTCGAAACTGCGGTTTTGATGCAGTCAATCGCATCGAACGTCTTCTTGTACTGGGTATCGAAGGGCTGGCCTCGGACCAGCCGATGCTGGCAATCGACTCGCTCTTGCATGATCGTATGGTCGAAACCGTGGTGGGGTCCTTCGATGACCTCGCGCCACTTTTCGAGCGATCTGCGGCGCAGAGCTACTCCGAAGTCGACATTCTCGGCGAGGGCGTCGCGGCGCTGGTTGCCGCGAACAAGGCGCTGGGGCTTGCACTGGCTGATGATGAGATAACTTATCTGGCTACGGCTTTTTCCGAGCTAGGCCGCAACCCGCGAGATATCGAGTTAATGATGTTCGCGCAGGCCAACTCTGAGCACTGTCGGCACAAGATCTTTAACGCCAGCTGGGAAATCGACGACCAGCAGCAGCCACATTCCTTGTTCGGCATGATTCGGCATACCAACGAGGTGGGCGGAGAGAACGTGTTGTCTGCCTACTCTGATAATGCAGCAGTGGTCACGGGCCACAATGCGGGTCGATTTTCACCCGATGTGTCTGATCGGGTCTGGCGTTTTCAGGAAGAGCCTGTTCATCTGCTGATGAAAGTGGAAACCCACAATCATCCGACCGCGATTTCGCCCTATGCAGGCGCGGGCACGGGGGCGGGCGGTGAGATTCGCGACGAAGGCGCCGTTGGCCGTGGCTCGAGGCCAAAGGCGGGCTTGGTGGGCTTCACGGTGTCGCACCTCGAAATTCCCGAGCAACCGCGCCCCTGGGAGTTGCAGTACGGTAAGCCGGGCCGCATTGTCTCGCCGCTGCAGATCATGACCGAGGG
>MDTD01010304.1_pt1 | contig 21095 bp, 10 predicted proteins | sample 811221 | NCBI WGS metagenome assembly MDTD01 (sample SAMN05326646, study PRJNA326480) | marine metagenome | isolation source: seawater | place: Pacific Ocean: South West | collected 2011
CTCGGCCACCCTACGGGTGGCCAGCCGAAAGGAAACTATACTGGCTCCTGCAGTGGGTGAACGAGTCGCATGTCAATTAACACCCGTAACAGTCGCAAAATTGCTAGTGCCTTGCTGATGGTAATTATGTTTTTATTCGCAGATTTATCTGTGCCACAAGCCGTCCCCGATTGGGAAGAGACAGTGCTTGAAGAGGAGTTTAGAATCCATAAAACAACTACTGCAATGACGCTACTTAATGACACTGCGATAGATTCTTATTCACCAAACACAAACCTAGGAAGCAACGAAACTTCTGATATTGGGCAGACTATGGCAGGCGAGTCTCGTATCTTGTTATCTTTCAATAACACAGTGCCTTCAGGGGATATGGTAACCAGCGCCACACTAAACCTGACATGTGAGATTGACCCGCTTGAAATTGATAATATCAACATCTACACCGCACGGCTGAAGAAATCATGGAATGAAGGCGGTGCTACCTGGACCGGCCCTGACAATGGCATGTTTTGGGATATGGATGGTGCGGATGATGTGAATGACAGAGGTTCTTGGGAGCCTCCATTTTATGGCTATGACAGTAACACCTTCCAGCTTAACATTACAGCAATAGCTCAAGAAGCCGTGATTAATAATCGAAGTAATTTCAATATCATAGTTGCAGCAACAGGAACTCCTTATTCTTGTCACATGTCGGAGTCATTGTCTGTAAATGACAGACCAACACTCTCAATCACGCATCAATCTGGAAACCATACAAATGGTGGAAGTTTATCACCCAACTTTGTTGAAAACGGGGCTGCGTTGATGGATGAAACAGAATTTGTTCTCACCGCAGATACCAATCCAGATATAACCTGGGATTCATTCACTGGCAATAACGCTCAGGTTCAATTATCGCTAAGCTCTGATTTCAAAGATGAAAATGATGATGCTTGGTATTACAACTCTGATGATAATAGTTCTCTTTTCACCATTAATTCCACAGCAGGGTCAATTACAATCCCTTCCCAGCACTCTTTGGATAACGGAACTACCATTCACTACAGAATTCGTTCAATAGACTCAACGCACACAATAGGGCAATGGAGCCTAGGATATTTTCACTTACCCTATCACCAAGTTACATTATCCGACGGTTATGGACAGATTTCAATTGATTTCGATGATTTAGGGTTGTCCGAAAATACATTTGAAGACACATTTGTTGATTCAAATGGAAATGCTCGAAATACTAACATGGGCAATTCAGAGAACATTACAATCGGATCGTCTTCAAATTCCAATCAGTATGGATTGATGCGGATTAATCTTGATGACATAGGATTACACTCGAATACCTCAATCATTTCTGCAAACTTAGTAATGAGCCGAAGCGCTTACAGTGGTTCTGCTGACGTAAGTTTCCACATAATGAACGGTGAAGATTGGGAAGAGTCCACTGTCACATGGAGAAAATATGACGGCATTAACGATTGGGCTGACGGAGGAAGAATTCCATCCATGTCAGTTGGAGAGTTCCTAGGAGACCAAACCTCGTCCTCTATTGATGTAAATATTACAGCAGCAATACAATACTGGAACGATCAAAGTAACTCCGCAACCCAGCCTGCTACGCTGTCAAGCAAATATCTAGACCTGATGATGGTTGCTTCAACCTTTGGCCAGGATGAAACAAGTTCACAATTTGTAAATGTTTGCAGCAACGAGGCTACTTCATGTGATAAACCCAAACTAGAGATAACATATGATTGGGGCTCGAATGGCCCACCAACAATACCTACTCATACCAGCCCTAAGGATGGACATCCATCTTGGAATTTGTCCGGACATAATCTATCTGCAAATACGATGCCAACCCTCTCTTGGGACGGTTCCATTGCTTGGTCTGGGAACATGTTGTTGCAATTATCGACTGACTCAGAATTTAGGAATGTAGTTCATTCCTTCAATACTGCATCTTCGACCGAATTTTCTGAAACTGACGGAAATTGGTCAATTTCCGCATCCGATGCTCTTGATGTGGGAGTCATGTATCATTGGCGATTAGCGCAAGTAGACTCATCAAGCCATCACCATTCATGGTGGTCAACATCTTCATTTTTAGTTTCAAATTTAGAATCTGAATACCTTCAAAACGATGATCACAGACTAAGACTGTCTCATGGAAATGCAACAACTGCGGGTGACGCTCCTAACTGCATGGACACATACATCGATAGTGGCACACCTAACAGCAACTACAACGAAGAGGAGGATATGCAAGTATCATACAATACATTCCCATCTGAAACCTCTATATTGATGGGTTGTGACATCGAAAGCCACCTCTTACCTGATGGCTATGCAGTGAAAACAGCAACGCTGAAAATGAGACTTGCCGACTATCCTTCCGGTACGCCAACTGTTGGTGTATGGGAGAGCAGGCAGAATAATTGGACTGAAGAAAAAGCAACTTGGTCGAGTTATGATGGTGTCAACTCTTGGGGAACATCTGGCGCCAAGGGTTGGGAAAGAGGCGGACTATTAGACTCTGAATCTCTTGGAAATTCGTACTCAGCTGGAGATTGGGTTGAGTTTGATGTTACTCTAGCAGTCCAAAACGCAATGAGAGAGGATAGATCTGTAGATTTCATAATTGGGGTAGTTGGAATTGGCAGTGGCGCAGATAGGAACGCGTTATTCTATCCCAATAATGTCAATTCTGCAAACAGGCCTGAAATTTCCTTCGTATACGTTCCGGGCTCAGACGCTATACCATCAGAACCAGTCTTAGTAGCACCTCTGAATGGTTCTTGGTCTGTTGAATCTGGAATTAACCCGTCGCCCGTTGATACACCCCAGCTAGCTTGGTCATATTCCGCAGCGAACACTGGTGTTGGAGGTTGGTCGGTTGAAATGGATACTACGAAACTATTCAATTCTCCTGATTTGATTATGGCGACTAGTTGGACAAATTCTGGATTTGATGTTACAGGTATGACATTCAACGTTAGTGATTCACTAGATTTAGGCAATACCTGGTATTGGAGAGTTAGAGCAACCAGCACAACAAATCAGATAGGTAATTGGTCCAACACCTTCCACTTCCTATTACCAGATTTGACAACATGGAGTATTGACAATGATTCGGCAGCTGTTGAATTGCACCACAGAGAGGCTATGCCTGATTTGAACATACCCAACTTCATAGACACATGGGTTGCTGATAGTGGGCAAGCTGCTACAAATGATCAATCCACATCTGCGACATTTAGAGTGGGCACCAGCAACACAGGTCAAAATGCTACAAGTTTGATGAAAATTCCGCTGACAGAACTTCCAAATCCTCAGAATGCACACATCTCAAAGGCTACACTGAACCTTTATGCTCAATTTGGGTCTGACACCAATAATGCAGTTTCAGTTCATAGATCGCTTGTTCAATGGAATACAAATGCGACTGGAACGACTTATGATGGAACAAACAACTGGTCTTCATTGGGTGCGATGAGTGCATCCGACAGAGGCGAAATTTCCGATATTAAGCTAGGGGCCTCGGCTGATTGGATGGACTTTGACATTACAGAAATTATACAACAAACGTTGGCAAATGGAGACTCGCATGCCCTATTGACCTTATCCGGTTCAATTGGAGAGGGGCAAACAATATTCACGTCAACAAGTGGAAACTCAAACGAAAGACCTTGGGTTAACTTAACCTGGGCGACTGGTGCAGCATCAAACCCTGAGGTTTCGGGCACTAATACAAATCCCGGACTTGATGAGATAATCTGGAATACCTCTACTCATGCGCTACTACCAGGATCTACTCCGATGTTCAAATGGAGCCATCCTAATAATTCCAATGTTGATGACTGGAGAATTATAATCTGGAACGATTATTCTGATGAACGTCAAGGATGGACGGTATTTGATAGTAGGGATTCCTTAGAGGGTTGGAACTTAACTAACCAAACTTGGACTAGTCCGACTAACCTCTCTTCTGGAGATTCATATAAGTGGTTCGTGCAGCCAATTACCGATGATATCATTGGTGCTAGAAGCAATGGAACTCTGTTCCATATTCCAAGCTTAACCGGTCAAATGATTAATTCAACAGACGCTAAAATTTCATTACAGGAAGGGCAAATTGTAGAGGGCCTAGATTATCCAACGATTTTCACAGATACATACCTCGATTCAGGAGCTAGTAACTCAGCATATGAAGATGAGCCAAGGATTATCATGGGTAGGTCAAACCTTTCCTCATCCTTGAATTATGAAACTGTTTCTTTGATTAAAGTTGACTGGTCATCAATACCCATTCCAGGAACTCATGAATTCACACAAGCCAAACTCGAACTCTCAAAGATTAGTGGAGGGGAACTCAATCAAGAGACAGTTCGAATAGCTGTTTGTGAAGTTGTTAAACAATGGAATCAAAGCGCAACATACAATAGTCCATATGGCAATTCCACTAATTGGTCTCCTCTTGATGGAGTCTGTGATGTCCCATTCGAAATAGTGTATGCTAGCTATCAGGATAGCACAATTGAATTTGATATTACATATGCTGTGCAGCGTGCACACGCATATGGTGCTGACAAGATGGATCTTGGATTTGCCATAGTAGATGATACAACAGATGAATGGCATTTTGCAAGTAGCAATTACGAGGATGATGAATCAAAAAGACCGGAAATAGAATTGTCTTGGAGGACTGGCGTTCAATGGTTGCCATCGGCTGCAAATAACCTAGCACCATTGGATGGAAGCACAATTTGGAATGAGAGTGCATCTAGACCTAGAGGGGCTGAAATAAATACTCTCAATTGGTCCTCACTGGATACAAATCAAACAAAGTGGGTAATGCAAATATCCAGGTCAGAAACCTTTACGAGCGAGAATGAAACAATCATTCTAGACTTCTCAAATAACACAACATTCGAAGACTATGGTACTTGGAATCCTGCTAATTTATCTTACACATTGGATAACCTAACAAGCGGAGATTACTGGGTGTATTGGAGAGTCAGAGCAGAGCAAAATCATCGTTTAGGTGAATGGTCTGTTGTTCACTCTTACAGAGTTCCTGGAATTATTGGAAGTGATGATGGAAACGGGAATCAGTCTGTGACTCTATTCGAAGGCTCAGTATTTGATGAAACAGGAAGTCTACCAGGAGTACCCGATGCTACAATCGACTCAAACAGAGCGAACACAAAACTCGGAAACAATGGAAGACTGGACTTGGGTATATCTGCAAGTGGTTCTGGAGAGTCAAAGATTATTCTAACGTTTGACTTAGATGAGCTACCATTCCCATCAACTATGACCCCTACTAGTGCTTTGCTTTCGTTGTATAGATACAACGTTTCAGGAACATCTTCCTTGACAGTTAGCGCCCATGCCTGCGACACATTTGATGAAGATAATGTCACTTGGAATTCAAGCCCAGTGTGCTCTTCAAACGAAGTTACAAGGTCTACTATGCTTGTTTTACCAGAAAATGGTTTCTTAATATGGGATATTACCTCACTTGCCCAGTCAAATGTGGCAGATGGAAACAATACTCTTACTGTTATGCTGAAGTCTGTTGGAAATCCAACATCTGGTCATTCTTTCTATGATAACACAGCCTCAGAATCTTTGAGACCTCGTTTGATTTTGGATTATGTTGACAACGTCGATGGAGTGATACCACCGGCTCAGCCTGTTCTGACATATCCGTCGGATGGAGCAATTCTTTACAATACATCAAGCTGGGAACTAGAATCTCTCGATAAACCACAATTGACTTGGAACAATGTAACGAATGCCACTGGGTATGTGGTCACTATTGCCACTACTGATGGGCAACTCAAGTATAAGTCTTGGATTGACTCAGAGATCAGTGGAACAACATTCACATTTTCCCAAGATCTTGTTGCAGGTGAAGTGTATAGTTGGTGGGTTCAAGCAATAAACGAATCAATTCCGGGTCCTTCCTCGAGTAGGCGGGCATTTGCGATTGGATCTCCTGTAAACAATACATACAACAGTGACCATACATGGACCTACACATTCCAAACTGGTAACGAAGTAGAGACGCTTGGACATACAAACATAAGAGACTCATACATTGGTAGTGGGTCGCCTGATACAAACCATGGAAGTGACTCTTTGAATGTGGGATTAAACTGTGAGGGACCAAATACAGAATGTCGAACAATAATCTCTCTAGATAATGATCAAATTCCACTGCCAATGAGTGCAAGAGTGCACTCCGCTTCTTTAAACCTTCAAGTTGAGATGCCCCCTCCTGTTCCAATGACCTTGAGTGTGCATCGACTTATCACAGGCGCATGGTCTCAATCCGCCTCAACTTGGAATAGTTCTGAATCAGGAATACCATGGAGTGCTGCTGGTTTGACTGCTGGAATCGAATATGACGCTATCCCGATATCGAGTATTACAGTACAACCTGGTGATACAGAAGTATGGCTAGATATTGGTCACCGCGGAATGACAATAGATGGAGACCATGGTTGGATAATTATACCTGCTCCGGCAAGTGGCGTAAATGCTGCACATGTTGAATTCTACTCAAGTGAGGATTCAATACAATATAGGCCAATGATACTCATAAACTACACAGATGTAAACTCTGTTTCTGTTTCTCCGGTCTCATCTAACACCGATGCGGATACTCAAATACAATTTTCACACATACTTACAAATGCTGTCGGTGGAAGTATTTCAGAAAATGTTACCTGGAGTTCCTCAGACGGAACAATTGATAGTAATGGCCTTTTCACACCCGAATTCGTAGGAACTCACAATATTACAGCCTGCTTTGGAGTTATCTGTGATATACAAACAGTTACAGTTACACCTGGCCAGCCAACAACTCTTGTAGTAGAGGATGTTCAAGAAACAATAACTGCAGATCAATCATTCACAATTTACGCAAGTGTGGAGGACCAACACGGGAATACTGTACCTGGGATGACAATAACTTACACACCAAGTAATGGAAGTATGATTGGAACGACTTTTTATCCACATAGAAGCGGTTCTCAGTCAGTGTCGGTTGAATGGATGGGGCAGTTAGTAACAGTCAATATTGAAGTTGTCGGAGGATTACCAGTTAGTTATCGCACAACAGGCTGTGAGGATATCGTCAAAGCCGGAAATACATGCGAACTTGTTTGGACGTTACACGACCAATATGGCAACGAGTTAGACGTATCTGTCGGAGGTGGGATAACTTGGTCTGCGGGTGGTGGAATCTTTACTGAGGCAAACGGAACCTATTTCGCAGTTACAGTTGGAAATCACAACATAACAATGCAATCAACAAGTGGTATAACTCATACAATACAAATTCAGGTAACTCACGGTGCAATCGCTAGCCTAGAGATTGCAGCCTCAGCAACATCGGTTACTGCTGATGATATAGTTTGGCTGAATACTACTCGAATTGATATAATGGGCAATCGACTAGGAGTATTGATACCATTAGAAAATTGGACAATAAGTGACGGAATGATTACTGAGGGACAACCCGCTGAATGGCACGCACAATATAGAGGCATCAAGACATTAACAGCCACATATGCTGGAACAGAAAACAGTGCCAGTATACAGGTAACAGAGGGCGCCATAACCGGGTTGGTTCTTATGATAGATTCTGAAGATTCTACTGGTTCGTTACAGGAAATAACCGCAGATGATGAAATAGAAATCAAAGTAAAAGCAGTTGATTCTGATGGAAATCCATGGACTGAAAACGTCGCATGGAGTGTTGAGCACATTCTCTATAACGATCAAAGTGTATTACAAGAAATGACTTATGGTTCAACAACAATGTTTGTTCCTGTTTATGCATCGGATTCTCTTTACACACTACGGGCAAGTTACTCAGATGAAAATTTAAGCAGCCCGATAGAAGTAACATTATCCATATCTGTTGACCATGGCGAACTTGTAAGCGTGTCACTTATTCAACCTGCGAATCTAATTCAGAACATTGATGCTGATGATGATATAACTTTCATACCACTGTTGAATGATAGTGATGGAAACATAATTGATTCTTCGATTGTAACCTACACACTAGTCGACTTAGATATTGGGGAGGATGCCAACATTACCTCAATGGTTAACGACAATCTTGGAGTTTGGGAGGCAACCAAGGTGGGTAATTACACAATTACTGCATGGGCGATTTCTGAAAGCGGATACAACATAAGCGAAACTGTCCAGATAACGGTAACACACGGAATCTCTGTTTCATTAGACATCGACGTTCCTGCAAATACTGCGAAGGCGGGAGATACATATGCGATTGGTATAACTGGAACTGATGCAGATGGCAACACGTTTGCAGAGAGCGTCATATGGACTGAAAACAATAAACCAGTGCCTGTTTCTACTATTCGACCAATTGGTGATTCCGATGGACAATATTCTTGGAATGCTACTACAGCTGGAGATTACACTTTCAATTTCAGAGCTCCCAGCGGTGTTCAAAACCAGTGGGATATCAAGGTTATACCCGACCAAAGGGTCGATAGAATTGAATTAACAATCCTCGAAGACTCGGTTCTTCAACTTGAATCGTTTGACATAGAGGTTAGAACATTTGATGCTTGGGATAACCAAATCCCAGTTCCACCTAACGTGCAGATAGAACTAACTGGGCGCATGACTGCGGACTCAGGGGATAACGGAAATTGGACAATTACAACCCTCGACGATGAGAAACAAACCGTGACTGTCAAAGTTGGCGATGTATCAGTTTCTGGAACCATTGTTGTTGAAGGCACTTTCATGGGATTCTTCGAAGCAGGGGGAGTATTGTATTACGCTGGAGGTGTTCTGGCAATACTAATTGTTCTTGTTCTTCTCGTGGTTATTGTAATGGTATTACGCTCTGGAGACTCTGAATATGACGATGATGATGATTATGATGACGATGATGATGATGTGCCATCAACCAGAAGTGCAAGTGGACCGGGGCCAAGCGGCCCACCATTGCAAAACGAGGCCCCAGGTCAACCTGATTGGGCTGTTGAATATCGTATTGATGACCAAGATGGAACTGCTTGGGCTGAAGCTGAAGACGGTACTTGGTATTATTGGGATAATGATAGGTCTGAATGGGAACCTTGGGAGTGAGCGATAACAAATAAGTGGGTTAATTTGAATCATCATTAGGGGAGGAACTGTTTGAAAAATCGAATATGTATATTCATCGTTTCGATAATGTTGGCTCAATTAGCAACCAACGTCTTGGCTTCAACACCCGATATTGTAGAAATTGAATCGCACGAAACTTCGGTAAGCGCTGACCAAACAATAAAGTTCAACGCCGTCGTTAAAGACTCATCGGGAAATCCAATCAATGAAGATATAATTTGGAGTTCTAGTGAGGGGAGTATCGACCAATACGGATTATTTGTCCCAGGAAAATCCGGTCAAACCACAATAACTGCTAGTGCTGGTAACATCAACTCATCAACAAGCATCGAGGTTGTCCCCGGAATACCCAGTGATATTCTCACTTTCATTGATTCAACCGAAATAACAGTAGATCAGCATGTTGAACTCAATGCAACACTAGTTGACAGAGCGGGAAATTTTGTAGATGGGGATTTGACATGGAGATGTCAAAATGGAGTAATTGATTATGAGAATAATACATGGAAACCAGATAGAATTGGTAATGCTGTAATGCGTGTAATTTATTTTGAATTGGAAACAAGAATTAGTTTCAACATATCAGCGGGTAACCCGGCATCAATTCAGATACCCTATGGTCTAACTGTCCAAAGTGGAGACACATTACACGTAATGCCAACCGCTTACGATACTTATGGAAATTTAGTAGACATAACCAGGGCAGGAGAGTTGACATGGTCAGTTGAGAACGGTACCATATCGCAAACCGGAGTTTTCTTTGGCTCAGCACTAGGGTTTTGGAACGTCTCTGTAACGAGCACTTCTGGAGTGATAGGCTCGGGTTTTATACATGTTTTACCTGCTCAAGCAACCGGATTAAGCATTGATATAAACACAAATGAAACTAGAACAGGTTCTCCAATCATTTTGTCGGCAATAAAATCTGATATTCTAGGTAACTCGGGAATTGTGAATCTACCCTTATTGAACTGGAGTGTGCCAACAGGTTCGCTCACGATGCAGGATGAAAGCATAATTTGGACTCCTACAAAGGTAGGCAGTTGGACTATATCTGTTAGTGATGAAGGCTTTTCAGCTACTTTACAAGTCGATGTTGCGTTCGGAATAATATCAGAGATAGATATTCTATTTTCTGAAGATATCATCAAATCGGGAGATTCAGTTATTGCTTCAATAACAGCATATGACACTGCCGGTAATCAACGATATGTCGATGGGGTATGGACCGTTGATGATGACCTTATCACAGAGAATAAAGACGACTGGATATTGATACGTCCCGGTGAAATAGGAAATTATTCAATTTCAGCAAACTGGTTTGACAACGAAACTCAGGTTACGCATTCTGTTGAGAGAATTCTAAATGTAGTTCCGGGAGAACTCGCAAAGATCATACTACCCGATAGTGGAACTAAGATTAAGTCTGATGGCGTATTAGATTTAGAACCTATTTTCGAAGATGAGTATGGAAACCTTCTGGATAATATTCTGGTAACATGGATAGTTGATGGGGTCGACATGACAATGGAAATCCGACTTGCTGGTAATAAATGGGCCCCAAACGCGATTGGAATGCATGAAATTCGTGCAACTGCAAGAGGAGTATTTGCAATTACAGATATTGAGGTCATACCTGGTAATGCAAGGTATCTAAACATTCATCCCGATGATGGAATAACTGTAAAAAGTGGAGAGCGATTTGAAATCGCATTAACCTCACTAGATGTTCACGGTAACGAAGCGTTAGCGATTGATGTTGATTTTGATTTCGAGGACCCACAAGGCATTATTTCCCCATCATCACAAGGCGATGGATTTTGGATTATTGAGGGTGGTAAAACAGGCGATTGGAATTTGAGAATGAAAACTGGATTTGCTATTCTTGATGTCACAGTATCTGTTGAAGACGGAGATCCTGTAAGATTGCTTGCCGAAATTCCTGATAATAATCCTAGCGAAGGAAAGGCAATGATAATTCGAGTCTACTCGATTGATAGTGCAGGAAATATTGTGCCTGTAATTCCAGATGAAGTTGAAATTCGCTGTACAGCGGGAAACGCTAGGCACATCTCTGACGACACATTCGAGATTACCCTAGATGAATCAGGCCAGTCAGAGTCTTGCACTATAAAGTGGAATAATCTTGTTGCTCAGAGTTTTTTTGATGTCGACCCTGTTTTGTTCGGAGGTGGGTTAGGAAATTCAAATACAGCATTAACACTAGTTTCAATAATTATTTTCCTTTTTATCGCGATAATGGTCGTCTTAATTCGAAGAATAAAATCACAACAAAGTGAAGATTATTATTTGGATGAAGAGGATGAAGAGGAGGAGGATGATAACGAGGAATCTACAGGAATCGAATCCGATTTTGACAAAGAACCTCAAGATGATAAACCTAATTCAGAGGCAGAGAATCAAGATTCAACAATTGGAAATAATCTCAATGAGGTAGAATCACCTGAGAATTTGCGAGCAAAACTTGCTGCAAGAGCTAAGAAAACTGGAGTTATGCAAGCCGCCCCTGGAACAGAGCAAGGAAAGACTGGATGGTATATTGATTCAAGTGGGGAACTAACATCATGGTTAGTCAGTGATGATGGAACGTGGACGCGTGTCTCATAACCACTCAGACTTTTACAGAGCTAAGATTTCATTAAATCATAATTTTTTTTGCCATATATGAAGTAGGTTGAGACTCCCAAAACACAAGCCGCAAGAGCACCGTAGAGAGCTTTTTCACCCATTATCACAATGAGCAGGCCCCCAGCGATTGTTCCAAAAATTTGCACATAAGGGTATAGTGGAGACTTAAACTTTGGATTATACCATGAGTTTTCATTGCTTGATTTACGAAGAACCATCACACAAACATTCAGAGCAACAATTACCATTATTTGAAAGCCTGATGCGAGTTTTGCTACGTCTTTGACTGGCAAGGTAACGATGCATATACCCATGGCGACTGCGGTTGAAATAATTGCCCAGTGAGGAGTTTTAAATTTCTTATTAGTATCTCCAAGTGTTCCAGGTAACAAGCTACTCTTGGCCATGGCAAACAAAAATCTTGAAGCTGCCAGTAGTCCAGATAAAGCCCCCGATATCATAGTTAAGACGGCTAAAGAAGCTAGTGCAATGCTAACTTTCGACGAAGCAACAGCATCAACAAAGGCAAAAATTGGATCCTCCTTAGGTTCTCCGTTATCCAGTAAAACTCCGGTATCAATAGATCCCATCATTATGAATGTGACAACCACGTATAGAAGCGTGATTAGAATCAAAGAAATAATCATACCATATGGTAAATTCTTCTCTGGCTCCTTAACTTCCCCACCTAATGCGCCTGCCTTGTATATACCTGCATACGCAACAAAGACTAACGCAGACGCCTCAACAACAGAAAACGGGTCATTCTTTGTTTGGTCCACTGCCCCGTCAATTGGGCGAGAAAAATCAAAGTTACCGTCAAACATTTGTAAAACACATATTATCAGAATCAAGCCGGTTGTAAAAGCCAAAATTGGGGTTTGAAAAGCCTTTACTTTCTTTATTCCCAGAATATTTAGTATCGTAATCAGCAACAAAGCTGACATGACAACAAAAGTCCCATTCGTGTCAATCTCAAAATAATTTGTTACCGCATACATATAGGCTTTGAATCCAATCAAAGCAAATGCTGACTTCAACAAAAATGAGGCCCAAAGCCCTAGCCCGGAGATCGTTCCAACAAGAGGGCCAAAAGACCGCTCAAGGTATACATACGCCCCACCGTTATCAGGCATTGCTGAGGCTAATTCAGATTTTGATAAGGTTCCAGGTAGGAAAACAATACCGGCAAAAAGAAAGGCTAACCAAATTCCTGAGCCCATTACTGCTGCTGCAAAGGAAGGCAATACGAAGAGTCCAGAGCCAATACTTGCAGCGATTGTGACAATTATCACCCCTATCAAAGAAAGGGACCTTTCAATGGAGCTTTTGACATCAGAAACTACCCCAGATATATCCCCTTGGAGTAATTTGTCAGTAGTTTCCTTGATTCCCATTCGATTCCTCCTACAAACAAATTACCTTTATTGTCGTTTTAAGACATGTTTTATTCCGTTATTGTGCTCCAACAGCAAAAGGAACTTATTGGTTACTGCAATTCTTGGTTAGTTATCCCCGAAATGTGGAAACTATGCCTTAGCGATAACCTTCATCTCGACTGCTATTGGGGTAGGCAGAGCCCTGATTGCGAGAGTGGTTCTGGTAGGACCAACTTTCCCAAGAGTTTCAGCCCAGACTTCGTTATACCCTGAAAAATCTCTATCCATATCTACCAAAAATGATGTAACATCAATAACATTGTCAAGCGACGATCCAGCCTCTTCAAGGATTCTTGAGATATTATCAACCACAGCTCTAGTCTGAGCCCTGATATCATAATCAAGGGGGTTGCCATTTCCATCTTTAATCGGACCACCCGGGATAGAATTGTCTCCTGGTTGTCTTGGCCCTACTCCTGAGAGATAAATTAGGTCCCCTTCTCTTCTTGCATGTGGATAGGCTCCAACAGGTTTTGGTGCTTTTTGAGAGTTTACTGTGTTTTTACCTTCAACAGGGTCGTGAAGTTCTGGGCCCGTATTTTCAGGCTTTGGAATATTGGCTTTGGAAACAGACTCGAGAACATTTCTATCGCCCCCGTAATACTCTACATCATCCTCATCATATTCCTTATCTCCTGTTCCATTGGATTCCGGATCTAAGACAACAACAGCTGCTCCTGCTCCATGAATTGGCTCATAAGCCAAGATTGACCCTGTCAAATCATTTCGGTTATCGTTCATCGCTGACAGCCACCACATTGGTTTGAAAGCAACAACCTTTTTGACCCTAATTTGGTCATGAATTGTGCGGCTTAATTGACTTACATCTTCAAGCCTACCTTCGGATAAAAATTCCAATATCTTGCGATTCCATTCATCATCTTTCAATGAGTGAATTCTATCTTCCTCCGGCTTAATATCCTCCGTAAACATCCGGTTTGACAAGGACATCACTGAAACTGCGACAGCCTTCCTTCCTTGTGACTTAATGACATCCATACAAGATTTCGCAAGGATTGTAGTTTCTGCTCGATTCGAATAAACGTTCGTCGAACAGATAACTGCTGGAATCCTGTTATCCGGGTTTAGTAACTTCAAAGCAACAACTGAACCAACATCGATTGGGAATCCATCATACGCAACAGTCCTAGATTCTAGCCCACGTGAAATGTTCGCATCATTCCAGGCATTGGCGAATTCTGAATCTATCCTTAACGAATAGTGTATGCTTCCTAAATCGTGAAAGTCCGCATCAACCATAACCCATTCAGGATTTGGATCAGCCTGAATCTGATGACCGATTACGCTTGGCCAAAGTGTTGAATAAATAATGATTAAATCTGCCTCGCTTTCTTCTATCTGTTTCCTGGCATCATCAAATGCATCTCTTACCCGTTGCCAGCCCTCGTTTTTCTCTGGGCACAATACTGGATGAGGGTGTGCAGGAATAACCAGAGACTTTACTACCTCGCCACTCATCCTTATGCACTCCAATTTCTAACTGGCCACTCAACAATTGCGTTGCCTGTTCCTATAATTGTACCATACCCATGCAATATCGCTGGTTGTTTCGGCACACCCAGTGCAGATAAGAGCCAAGTAAAGGCCCCACCATCTGTCTCAGCGATAGCTTGCTCACAAAATTCGGGCATCTCATCGATTATTTGTTGTGATTTGCCTTCCCTCATCAACTCTATCATTCGCATATCCCACAGATGCATCGCATGACTGGTGATATGCTCCTTACTCATATCCTCTGGCGGATTTGTCTCTGTGACAAAATGACGGTGAGATAGAGAATTGCTTGCAATTAAAAGACATTTTTTGCCACTCTCCTCAATCGCTTTAGCAGTAGACCTACCAAGTTCTAGCATCATCTCTTGCATAACTTCAACAGAGTAGTAGGACAAACTGCGATTTGAGGATATTGATACTATTGGTTTATCCCATTCAGGCCTAACCATGTGGCATGAGACTAGAGTCCCATAATCTACTCTAAAGTCTGGATTATTCATCATCTTTACAGCCATACCGTTTTCTTCTGCTTTATCGTGAATAGCTTTTGCCAATTCAACATCAATTTCCAAATCATAGTTGAACCTGAAAAGATTTGGGAAGACAGGGTCAACACTTTTTGAGGAACACTTCTCAACACCTATGAAGTGCGTTCCGATATAGGTTTGCCAGTGCGGTGATAGTATCACAATAACATCGTAATCTACACCTTCTAATGATTTGCGCAGCCTCTCATAACCCCAGCGGAGTTGTTCCCACCCACCTTCAGAGGCTGGTTCGTTTTGTTCTGGGTTTTCTGCATACACAAGGTGCGGAGGGTGAGGTGCTAAGCAGCCAGCAACAATTTCTCCTTTCGCCATGTAATCTCCAAAACGCTCCGCATCTTCTATTCATCGGTTCCTCTTGGCTTGTTACATGGGAGATATCAAAGACCTGAAATTTCGGCATGTAGCATGGCCTTCTGTGTTTTCATTTATTCTGATTTTTTCAACTGTCCTATTGGTTGATGAAAATAAAGCCCCGGGTCCTATGTCCATTGCGTTGCTCGCCTCGTTATTGACGGCACCTCTGCTTTGTGTAATTACAAAATCAGGGGACAAAAAAGAACATGCTATTGGAGTTGGTGTGATATCGGTGCCTATGGCTATTTTTTGGTCACTCGGCCCTAATTATTTCAACATGGCAGCACCCTTCTTTGTATGGATATGGCAATGTGCAACATGGCCAAAAAAGTCACATCCACCTTTCAGATATGGTATTTGGCATGGGTTCGGAATTGCTGCCTGTCTGCTACCATATGCTGTGATAGTTAACAAATTAATATGATTCTTCAGAATTGGGGAAATCTCCACTTCTGACATCACTACAATACTGTTCAACAGCACCCGTTATTTGGTTTTCAAGATTCATATATCGACGAAGGAATCTTGGGCTAAAGTCGGTAGTAATCCCGAGCATGTCATGCAATACCAAGACTTGCCCATCACAGTCCGATCCTGCTCCTATACCAATCGTTGGAATCGATATAGCCTCACTGACTTGTTTCGCCAACTCTGCTGGGATTTTTTCAAATACAATTGCAAAACATCCTGCCTCTTCAAGTATTTTTGCGTCGGCTATTAGTTTTGCAGCTTCCGCATCCTGCTTAGCCCTGACTGTGTATGTACCAAATTTGTATATCGACTGTGGAGTAAGACCCAAATGCCCCATAACTGGTATTCCAGCGGAAAGGATTCTGCTAACACTTTCAACAATTTCTGAGCCTCCCTCAAGTTTCACAGCATGCCCACCTGACTCTTTCATGATTCTAATAGCGCTTTCAAGAGCTATTGCAGAATTACCCTGATAGGAACCAAATGGCATATCAACAACAATTAGAGCCCTGTCGACTGCTCTTTCAACACATTGTGCATGATATATCATATGCTCAAGACTCATAGGAACAGTAGTATCTCTTCCTGCCATCACATTTGATGCTGAATCCCCTACTAGGATTACATCTACACCCCCTCTGTCAACCAACTTTGCAAGGCTGTAATCGTATGCTGTTAGCATTGTAATTTTTTCACCAGCCCTCTTCATCTCCTGTAAAGTGTGTGTTGTCACTTTTCTTGCATTAGCGTGGATTGACATTAGCGTGCCTCGACTGTCCGAGAAGTTATACTTTTTTCAATCTTCCATGACGCAAACATTCACTGCTTCGCTGAAAAAACTAATCGACCACATACCACCTTCTCGGCCAACTCCGCTATCTTTGACTCCACCAAAGGGAACCCTGAGATCTCTGTGCAGCCAAGTGTTTACCCATACCATTCCAGACTCTATTTTTTCTGCGACTGACTTCCCACGACTTTTCGACCAAACACTACCTGCTAAACCATAATTTGTACTGTTAGCGATAGATATTGCTTCACTATCTGAGTCAAATTTGTGTATGGTCACAACCGGTCCAAAAATTTCTTCAGTTGCGGTCCTAGATTCATGAGATAAACCAGTTATCACTGTTGGCTCAATCCATGCGCCTTTCCTATCAATTATATTTCCACCAGCAATGATTTCGCCTCCCTCAGATTTGGCAAGCTCTATGTAAGACAGAACCTTGTCTCTGTGCGCGTTATTTATTACAGGCCCTATCTCAAAATCCTTTAAGCCCTCCAAGTATTTTGATATGAACGAATCATAGATTGAAGAGTGAACTAAAATCCTAGACCCGCACAAGCATATCTGCCCTGAGTTTAGAAATGAAGCCCTAAGGACGCCTGGTATTGTTTTTTCCAAATCAGCATCATCCAGTACAATTGATGCATTTTTACCGCCTAGTTCAAGACTCAATTTCTTGAACAAAGGCGCTGCAGTTGCGGCAACTTGTCTTCCAGTTTCAGTCCCACCTGTGAATGAGATTGCCTTAATTTTGGGATGTTCAACAATCTTCTGTCCTATTTCAGGACCATAGCCATTCAAAATGTTAAGTACACCATCTGGTAGGCCGATATCCACACAAATTTTACCCAGTATGTATGCGGTAAGAGGAGTAATTTCACTAGGTTTAGCAATCACAACATTACCCATAAGTAGGGCAGGTGCTATCTTCCATGATAGCAAGTATAATGGTAAATTCCAAGGCGATATCAGTCCTACAATTCCAATTGGTTTTCTGATAACATAATTGGTTGCATCTTTCATCACAAAAATCTCATCCTTCATTTCCCGTCCAAAATTAGCAAAAAATCTGAAGTTGTTAACCGAGCGTCTAGCATCTACATTTAGTGCCACTTTTTTCGGTTTACCAGTATCGAGAGATTCTAATTCTGCGATTTCATCTATTCTTTCCTCGAGAGCATCTGCGATTCTGTCTAACCATTTGCATCTATCTATCAGAGATAAATTGCCCCAACTCAAAGCAGCAGTTTCCGCTGCAATTACAGCAGAATCTGCACTTTTTGTCCGAGGAACTGATGCAATTATGGTATTATCAATCGGCGATATGTCGTCAAAAACCTCAGATGTAGTAACAAATTCCCCTCCGATTAGGTTCATGACCTCAATCATGAATCCACCTCATAGTGCCAACGGTCTTGGTCTGGGTCCCATTCATCCCAAGTTGGTATTGTTTTGAGTGTATCAAGCATTGATTCAGGAACAATACCCGGAACGATGAATGCTTTTTGGCGATTTAGCGGATAGGGGTTTCTCAATTCAATCCCGAGACATCCCAATATTGCTCTGGCAATATACCATGTAGCTTGTGAATTCCACCCGTGTGCGACTTTCACTACAATACCCAATCCTTCAGGATAATCAGGGTGTTGAATTGCCATACCTAATAACCCGTCTGCTCCCTCTTTTGCGATTACTTTGCCTTTCCCTATCTTCAATATTGTAGAATCTAATCGATTGAATCCACCGACCAAATCTGGGTGCTTACACATTGCTTCCCATATCCAATCAGAATTCTTATCTCTGACAAGACCTGCATATATCTTTGCAAGTTCAGAAACTGTGTTAGATACTGTTGGGAGGCCACATCCATCTTTTGCTATTCTTAATGGTTGCCAACCATCTCCTAAAAACCGCCTCAACTGTTGCATGTAAGCTTTGAAAACTTGGTGACTTGGAAGGGTATACCCTGCTCTGTTCCACCCTTTTGCTCTACATCCTGCTAAAATTGCTGCATGCTCACCACTGCAAGTATGATACCAGCGACGAGGTCTCCTTACTTGTCTGCCAAATTGAATCAATGGAACATCGACAGGTGTGAGCATTAGTGGCCATTCTGCTTCTGCAAGCAAAGATTGGGCCGCTGCTACGTGTTCTGTATCTCCGTTATGGCTTGCAACAGATATTGCTTTTTGTTCCCAAGAGTGATTTTCTAGCTCTTTTGTAAATGCTTTGAGCATGAAAGGTTTCATCATTGACCTTCCATAACATAACACATTCCCACCAAAAGAGTGTATAACCTCGTCCCCATGACACCAAGCGACTGCTCCATGAATCGTAGTTTCAGACACCCCGTTACGGCGGTAATCAACTAAAGGCATCCATTCAACATCTCGCCCCGTTGGTATCCCTTCCACATCCTCACCCAATGGTGAGTCTGGGTATATTGCTGAGCCAGGTCTACCCGGTGCAACCGCAGAATTCTTGTCGTGTCTAAGGCTCATTGAATCCCTCCAACAGCGGCACGACTTTATTCCACCATGATTCCATATTCCTGATTACTCGATCATTATCGTGATTAAAAAAATCAAACCAGCACATTATCCTGTCATCCTTGTGAAATCGTTGTTTTATTTGTTCAGCAACCTCACCTGGATTACCAATCAATGCATTGTCTGCTGCTTTCTCAACTTTTGCAGGATCAAGCGTCCCTTCTAATGCTTTCCAGTATTCTCCCAGTGCCAACCTAGCTTCTTCTTTTGCTGCCAAAGATTGCTCCTCTGGAGTAAGATTATCTTCAGCATTCAGGAAAACAAATGTTGTCCTTGGCATGTCCCTTCTTTTCCATTCTAATCCTTTTTCATTGAATATTTTAGTCATTCTTTCATGTGTAGAATTGATTACCTCAGCAGATGTTATTGATAGATTGAAAACCTTGACGGGGAGAAAGGTATTCACAAATTCCTGTGCCCTTGTATCGTGAGTTCCAGCTATTAACTCCAATCTGTGACGAGGCCAATCTTTTGGTACTATGGAGATTTCTTCAAAGTTATATCTCCTGTCAATTTTTATCGAATCCGATATGTCAACATTGCAAAGATCTGCAACAGTCTCCCAATCCGAGGCATTTTTGAAATCGTCCCCGCTCAGAATAGTCTCTTTAACATCATCAGAATGTAAAACATCACCCCTCAACAGGCGCAAAAATATTTCACTCGCTTCCATGAAGATTTTTGGTTTTAGTGCAGGCCAAGATGCCGTTTCCACTTCATTTCGTGGATAAATTCCGTAGGGCCTTGCCATAAATTCAAATCTTCCAGCGCTAAATCCTAAGTGCAACTTCCTTTTTTCATCAATGTGGGACAAAAATTGAACAGCGTTTGCAATTCTTTCTGCTTGAGCAATTGGACCTCCACTTGCTAAGAGACTAATTACTGCAGACCCTATATCGATATTTTTTGTTCTTCTAAAGGATTCTAAAGCTAATTGACAAAAGTCTGTACATAGACCTATTTCACCTTTCCAGTGAGGAACGACAGGATTAGAATTCTCTTGCTGAGTTTGAGTTGACAAGTGAGCCTGAGCGACCCATGCAACACCAAAACCTAAGCGGTCAGCGGCTGTTAATTGCGAATAATAATTAGCAAACATTTCCTTCTCTGTTGGAGTGTATCCATTGTGGTCGGGAGTTTGAGAAATTGAAAAGAAAATGTCGAACTCCACCTAACCCCTCCAATCAACGGAAAATGAACCAATGTATCAACGTTATTCGGATGTAAGTTTTGAAAGTCGCAGCCTCACTTGTTCTGGAACGAGTTCTCCTGCTTCCATGAATTTCGTCATTATGTCTGATAATTGGACCATTGCCTCATCTGGCTGGTTTGAAATCTCTGCAAGGTCGGCTAGCCCCCACCGGGCAACTAAAATTCCTGAAAGATCATCTATCTGCTCCGCAATTTGGAGAGATTCAATCAGCATTGCCTGAGATTTTTCTAATTCACCAAGGGATGAATATGAATGTGCAAGGTCTGCTAATGCCTCCATTTTTTCAAATTTCGCCGATTCAGGGATGATATCAAGTCTCTTTTGGAGGTGCAATTGGCTTTTTTCATAATCATTTTCGGATTTTGCTATATGTGCAACCAAGGCATGTCCGTAAATCATTCCTTC
>MDTD01172649.1_pt1 | contig 21095 bp, 22 predicted proteins | sample 811221 | NCBI WGS metagenome assembly MDTD01 (sample SAMN05326646, study PRJNA326480) | marine metagenome | isolation source: seawater | place: Pacific Ocean: South West | collected 2011
AATGTGAAATTAGACGGCAGCAAAAGTATACTAGAAAATTTGTTGGATGAAAATATTGATGCTCCTCACTCCTGTTTGGGGGGAATATGTTCTACTTGCATTGCCAGACTGAAAAATGGAGATGCAGAAATGACTGATAACCAAATATTAACTGATGAAGAAATTGAAGAAGGCTTAATACTAACCTGCATAGCATTTTCAAAATCATCATCTATTGAAATTGATTATGACGACGTCTGACTCATAGTTTTTCTAACAGTCTCTATAATTTTTTCGGGAGTTATTGTTCTCATGCAATTTTCATATCCTTGTGGGCAAACATTCCCGTAGACAGACGTTGGTATCAGTGGGAAAAGACTTCTATCAGAGAGAATACTTCTTTCGCTGTTTTGATTCCAAGGAGTAAAACCTGTGTAGGGATGGGTTACGCCCCAAATAGTAATAACAGGAATATCGTAATTTGCAGCAATATGACCATTTGCCGAGTCCATTGAAATCATAATGTCTAAGTTCGAAATGATTTTTAATTGATCAGAAAAAGAATACTTACCGGCTAATGAATAGACATTTGAATAAGCCTTCTCCCAAACGTGTAATTTTTTTTCCTCCTCTCCATCTGATCCTAAAAGAAAAACTTGATTTTCTCTTTGCAAAAAGGAAATTACCTTTTGAGTCAAATCTAAAGGGTAAATTTTTCCTATATGTTTGGCAAATGGAGCTATCCCTATCCATTTCAAATTTGAGTTGAAAAAAGAGTCATTAAACTTTTTGGGTGTAATGTGCTTTAAGGGGAATTTATGATCAGATAAATCTACAGGAAAACCAATTTTACGTAAAACGTCTCCATATCTGTGTATTACGGGTGTTAAAGGCACTAAAACTTTGTTACTTTTTCTTGTGAGCGATTTTTTTTCAATTCTACCTTTATGAATTTTTTTAAACCGGATTGATGAAAAAAAGAAAAACAATCTTAAAATATTAGTTCTCAAAGATCCGTGCAAGTCTACTATGCCAGTTGGATTCAATTCCTTGATATCTGTAAAAAGATTAAACAATCCTTTTAAACCTTTATGTCTTCCATTAGAGTCAAGTTCTAAAATTTCTAAGTTTTTAAATTCATTCAATAATGGCACATAAAAATTTTTTGTTACAAATGTTACTTTAATACTGGGGTATTTTGACAATAAACATCTAATTAGGGGAATAGAAATAGCAACGTCTCCCAAAGAAGAAAATCTCAAAAAAACCAACTTCTTTGAGGTTTTCAATCTTTGTCTTTTTTGTAGAGTATTGGATTTAGATCTTCATCATTATACATTTTCATTTGTCTGTAAACCTTCATTATCTTTTTGCCCTTGGAAATGTCGTTAAAAAGTTGATCTATAGCCAGACAAAGATCTGATTTTTGCTCATTTAAAATTAAAAGTTTCTCTGAGCATTTCATTCTATGATCTCTAGTGGCAGAAATTCTACTCGACTCCTCTGCCATATGATAAATTTTTAATGCCAAAATAGATAATCTATCTATTGCCCATGCGAGGCTCTCAGTGTTTATAGTAGCATTTTTTTTTGGAATTATATTTTTGAACTGATCTATAAAATGATCATCAATAACTTCTACGAGATTTGTCCTTTTTTGGTTTGATTTGTCAATTTTCCTTTTTAAAACTAAAGCCTCTTTAGGTTTTATTTCATCATCTCTTATGATATCTTCATAATGCCATTGAACAGTGTCAATCCAACATTTTCTGTATAATATCCCTTCAAAAGATTTCTTTTCAAAAGGATATATTATTTCCTGATTAACATCATCTATCTTATGATAATCATCTATACATTTGTCAAAAATTGAAACTAAACTTTTTGCTTTCAAGATTTCTAAATATACGAAATTACTCATTTCTTCTCGATAAAGTTTTCTCATATATAAATCAAAACAAATAAGTTATTTTTTGTAAATTGCAATAAAATTAAAGGATGGTTAAAAACTTTTTTGAGGGAATACAATGGCTTTTTGAAAAGATTTTATTTTTTCCACATGAGGTTTTAAGAAAAGTTGAGCTTTCTTCGTGGTGGATAGCTAATTCTGTTAATTTTTTCTTTCTATTTATTGGGATTGTTGCTCTCATATATTGGTCAAAAAAACTTAAAGATTTTGATAATAAAGGTGAAGAAGATAAAGACGTAACAGCCCATTCATTTCTCTAGAGATCGTAACCAATATCCTTTCTAAAAGTTTTACCTTCAAAGTCGATTTTCGATATGGTTTTATAAGACTTTTGTATAGATTTATTAAGCGACTTGTCCAACGAGGTCACTGCAATTACTCTTCCCCCAGAGGTAACTATGTTTTGGCTTTCTTTTTTAGTCCCGCTGTGGAAAATTAAACTATCATTTTTGCAATCAAGACCAGATATTACCTTTCCTTTATCGTATTTTTCTGGATATCCTTTTGATACTGTCATTACAGTAGAAGAAAATAGCTGACTCACTTTTAAACTAATGTTTTGTAAATGAGAGTTTTTTAATTTCAAAAATATTTCTAGAAGGTCACTTTCAATTCTAGGTACTATTGCTTCAGTTTCTGGATCACCTAACCTTACATTATATTCTATTACGTAGGGCTCATTTTTAACTATCATTAAACCAATAAATAAAAACCCTGTATAATCAATGTTGTCTTTTTTTAATCCATTGATAGTGGGCTGAATAATTTGATTTTCTATTTTTTTAAATAATTTGTCGTCCACAAATGGTACAGGTGAAATTGCCCCCATACCCCCGGTATTTAACCCAGTATCACCAATACCTATTCTTTTGTAGTCTTTAGCCATCGGAAATATTTTATACGTCTTTCCGTCAGTTAAAACAAAACTTGAAACTTCAATTCCTTTTAGATACTCTTCGATAACTACCCTTTCGGATGCTTGACCAAACTTTTTTTTAAGTATCATATTCTCTAAACTTTTCTTCGCTTCATTTAAATCAGTCAATATCAAAACGCCTTTCCCAGCTGCGAGGCCATCTGCCTTTAAAACATATGGAGGGTTGAGAGATTCAAGAAACTCATTGGCTTCATGAATATTATTTTTGTTAAATGTTCTATGTCTAGCTGTAGGTATTTTGTGTCTAATCATAAAATTCTTTGCGAATTCTTTGCTCCCCTCTAAAATTGCTCCTTTTTTTTTTCGGTCCGATTACTATAAAGTTTTCATCTTTGATTTCATTGCAAAGGTAATCGTGAAGTCCGTTAACTAAGGGGGCTTCAGGTCCAATAATAACAACTGAAATTTTGTTCATCATAATTAAGTCTCTAATTGCGATGAAGTCTGAAATTGAGATTTCAACATTTACGCCTAAATAGGATGTCCCAGCATTTCCTGGGGCTATGAATAGTTTTTTACAAAATTCACTCTGAGATATTTTCCATGCAAGAGCGTTTTCTCGACCACCTGAACCTATTATCAGTACACTATGAGATTCCATTTTACAAATATAATAATCATATGAATTTAGCTGTTAAACCTTTCAAACTTATGATCTGAAAATCGATTTATATCTAAATCTTCTTATAAATTGCCCCTGATTCTTCGTAACTATGTATGGTTTTTTTTTTAAAAATCCGTTGAGAAGTCCCAAAATACTCCACAATAAAAATGAAAAAGATCTTTTAAATAAAGAAGCCTTGATGCAAGCAAGGGTACCAATTATAACACCATATCGCATTTTATAAAATGCTTGTCCTTGAAGAAATGAAAAGTTTCTAGAATAAACATTCCCTATGGGTCTTAAATGCTTTACTTTTAAATTATTCAAAACCTTTACTTCATATCCATGGTAATTTGCAAGAATTTCATCGATTGTATCCCACCCCATCTCAGGAATAAGTCCTCCGATTTTTCTATAGCAATCGACACTATATGCTTTTAAACCTCCTCGAACATGGTTCTTTTTCATCGGGTGAGCGTTTACCCAGGTATCTTTTTTAGAAAATTCTATTAAAGTCCCACCTGCAATTCCAATTTTTGGATTTGAAAATACATTACATATCGATTGAAAATATTTAGGTGGAAGTATTAAATCAGCATCTAACTTTAGGATGAAATCATATGGCTTAGTTAATTTTGAATATCCGAAGAGGAATGCATTTACCACCTTTGTCCCAGGCATGTGCTCATTTGAAGATTTATGACTAAAAACTCTTATAAAATTATTTTCATCTTGATAATCCATCATTATTTCCTTTGATTTGTCATTTGAATTATCGTCAATCAAAATCATCTCCTCAGGCAATAAATTTTGTGAGCAAACAGATTTTAAAAAAAGTGGTAATAATTTCTCTTCATTATGTACCGGTACGATAATACTAAAAGATTTCATTTATAATTTTGAGTTTTTAAGTGCGCTGTATAATGGTCGTTTGACAGGGCCATACTTCGAATTTACGGGTATAATTTTGCTAGGATATTTATTTTCAATTACAATTTTATTTGCAAAATCATACCATGACATAACTTCTTCACCCGCACAATGATAAATGCCTTTTTTGGGTAAAGAAAGAATAATTTTGATTATAAAATCGGCAACTGTTTCTGTTTTTGTTGGTGTTCCATACTGGTCTGTAACTACTTTTATTTCTTCCCCATTGGATGCTTTCCTTAGAATATTTCTGTAAAAGTTGTGACCATAATTTTCAGAATATAGCCATGAGGTCCTTACGATATATCCAAAATTCGCATTTTCAACAACATGCTTTTCACCCAAATACTTCGTCAATCCGTATTTATTTAATGGGTTTGCTTTATCATTAACTAAATATGGACTTTTTTTTGTACCGTCAAAGACATAGTCGGTTGAAATATGTATCATTATAGAATTATTACTATTGCAGATACGTGTTAGATTTTTAACGCCTTGAACATTAATTTTATGGGCTATCGATGGTAGTTTTTCAGATTTTGTTACATCTGTAAACGCAGCACAATTAATACAAAATTTCGGTTTATATTTTTTAAATGCCTTTTTGATTTCAATAACTTTGGTAATGTTTAGGTTTTCTTTAGGTAGGAATACCCAATCAAACTCTTTTTTCTTAAAGCTTTTTTTTTGAATCGTTTTACCCAATTGACCATTAGATCCTGTTACTAAAATCGTTTTATTACTTTTCATCATATTTAAATACAGGCCAACTTAAATCTTTGTCGCTTAGGATAGAATCATGCTTTGGGAAGGGCCACTTAAGTTTAAAATGGGGATCAAAAGGAGATATGCCTCGTTCTAGATGAGGCATATATGGTTTATTGGCTTTGTAAATTACCCTAGCGAATTCTGATGTGACGGCAAATCCGTGCGCAAATCCAGAAGGGATAAATAATTGCTTCCTGTTTTCATGTGACAATTCAACACCAAATGAACTTAAGTAAGAAGAAGAGTCTGGTCTTAAATCGATGACTATGTCCCATATCTTGCCAAACAAGACTCTAATTATTTTGCTTTGCGAATATGGCTCTTCTTGGTAATGCATCCCCCGGATTACTTTTTTAAATGAGAAAGATTCATTTTCTTGAACAAAATGGTCTAGATTAATTTTTTCTTTAATAAAATGATAGTTGTATGTTTCTAAAAAATAGCCTCTGTTATCTTCAATGACTTTTTCATTTAACAAATAACAACCCTGAAGTGGTGATTTTATGATTTCCATTTTATGAGTTCAATTTAAGAAATTCACCGTATTTGCTTTCGGTCATAGACTCAACCAAAAGTGATAAAGTTTCTTTTGTTATCAAATTATTTTGAAATGCTGACAGTTCTGGTGAGCCAACTAGTATCCCCTTCCTTTGCTGTAACGTTTCCACAAATTGATTCGCGTTCATTAGTGAGTCAACGGTTCCTGTGTCCAACCAAACAGTATCCTCATTTAATACTTTGACCTCAAGGCTAGATTCATTGAGAAATGCTTTATTTAAATCTGTTATTTCTAATTCCCCCCTATCTGAGAAATTTAAAGTTTTTGCCTTTGAAACTACAGTATGATCATAACAGTAAATACCGGGGACAACATATGATGATTTTGGATTTTTAGGTTTTTCTTCTATCCCAACAGCATTAAAATTGTCATCGAACTCAATTACTCCGTATCTTTTTGGTTTGCTAACTCTTAGCGCAAAAATAAATCCTCCTTTTAAATCTTTTCTGGATAAAATTTCTTTTTCAAAGTTGCCTCCATAAAAGAAATTATCACCTAGAATTAAGGTAACATTTGACTTTCCTATAAATTTATCCCCTATAATAAATGCATCAGCGAGTCCTTTAGGATAGTCTTGTGCCTCATATTGAAACTTGCACCCCCATTGGGATCCATCTCCCAGAAGCCTTTGAAAAATTGACAGATCATCTCTAGTTGAAATTATTAATATTTCTCTGATACCACATTTAATTAGTGTGCTTAATGGGTAATATATCATCGGCTTATCGTAAATTGGCAAAAGTTGCTTACTGACAGACAGCGTCATCGGGTACAATCTTGAACCTGTCCCTCCTGCAAGAATAATTCCCTTCATTAGGTTTTAATTTTTTAGATTCAAAAAGTGAGATATAGTAATTCTTAAATTCTCTTCAAAAGAGGATTTTTTAAATATACCGTGATCGTAGAAAATTTTACTTGTCTTTAAGGCATATCGGAAGTCGTGTCCTTTTCTGTCTTTCACAAATTTGATTTTATCCATGTATTTGTTTTTGTTTTTGCATGGAATTAATTTATCTACATTCACCAATATTAATTTACAAATTTCTAAGTTAGACATTTCGTTTGATCCCCCAATACAATATTGTTTACCTGGTTTCCCTTTTTCCAAGATTAAATTAATTGCTTTACAGTGATCATCAACATAAATCCAATCCCTAATGTTTGTCCCATCAGCATAAATAGGTATGTTTTTATTGTTTTTAACACAAGAAATTATTTTTGGAATTAATTTTTCCTCATTTTGGTATGGGCCAAAATTATTTGAAGAGTACGAAATTATCGTAGGTAAATTGTAAGTTTTGTGGAATGCTTTTACAAAATGATCGGCACTTGCCTTTGATGCGCTGTACGGGCTGTTTGGTGAATACGAAGATCTTTCGTCAAACAAGTTGGGTGTTGATACAGATCCGAAAACTTCGTCCGTAGAAATTTGAATAAAAATCGATTTTTCAAATGTTTCTTTTAAGAAATTGTTTTCATTTATCCATAGTTTTTTTGCCTCTATTAATAGATTTAAAGTTCCTTTAGTGTTAACTTCTAGAAAAAGTTCCGGGTTATTTATTGAATTATCTACATGGGACTCCGCGGCAAAGTTTATAACCATATTAGGCTTGTGTTTTTTAAACACACGCTGGACATCATTTTTGTTCGCAATATCTCCTTTGACAAACAAAATTTTTTTATTCTCAAATATGTTTTTTAGCCTTTTGTAATTGGATGCATAGGTTATTTTATCGAAGACAATTATTTTCTCAAAAGAACTATTGTCTTTAATTTTTTTCAAAAAGTGACCACCAATAAATCCAAGCCCTCCTGTGATAAGAATAATATTCATTGATTCATGATATGTTTTAGGAGTTTATCAGCTATTCCCCTATCATTTGAAAGATGAGGGACCTTGTTTTGACCACCAAGTTTTCCTATAGACTTCATGTAATGATTAAATCCACCTTTTTTAATTTTTGTTATTTTAAGGGGTGATAAAATTTTGCCTTGTATAAGATCCTTATAGTAAATATTTTGTTTTTGCATTATACTATCCATTTGGATTTCAATTGCCTCTAAATTATCATTTATTTCATCAAATTCAATGAACCATTCATGGAAAGGCAACCCAACTTTTGGATTAACTTGTGGAGCAACAGTAAATTCCCTAACTTTTAATTTCGATTTTAAAGATATTTCTCTTATAGTAGTCTCGACTTCCTTCCCAATTACATGTTCCCCAAAAGCAGAAATAAAATGCTTGATTCTTCCCGTAACAACTATTCTAAAAGGGTTTATATCTGTAAACTGAATTGTGTCGCCAATATTGTATCTCCATAATCCTGATGAAGTTGATATTATTAAGGCATAATTCTCTCCTAACTTCACATCTGATAGAGATAAATAGTTATTCTTTCCTTTTAAAAAATCATTTATTTTAATGAATTCGTAATAGATACAATTATTTAGCAGCAAAAGCATAGAATCATTATCTAGTTGGTCTTGAAACGCAAAAAACCCCTCTGAGGCTGGGTAGAGCTCAATAGTGTTGACCTTTCTGCCAATTAATTCATCAAAGATTTTTTTATACGGTTTAAAGCTTACCCCTCCGTATATAAACAAAGAAAAGTTCTTAAAAACGTCACCAATTTTTTTCCCTGATTTTTGTTTAATTTTTTCAAAATACATTTGTACCCAAGGTGGAATACCACTAATTAAAGTCATGTCTTGATTGTAGGTTTCTTCAACAATAGTGTTTATTTTTTGCTCCCAGTCTTCAATGCAATTAACATCCCAACTTGGCATTCTAGACGACTTTAAGTAAAAGGGGACATGATGGGCAACAATACCTGACAATCTTCCAAACTTTAAGCCATTTTTAGAGTTTAAAACTGGTGAGCCTTGTATAAATATTTGCTTCCCCTGAATAAAATTTGTGTCACCGGTATTAACTATATACTGTAATATAGAATTTCTCGCTGAATTAATATGAGTCTTAATTGCATTTTGGAATATGGGAATATACTTAATCCCTGAGGTGGTACCGCTTGTTTTGCATAAATAAATTGGTTTTCCAGGCCAAATAATATCGTCTTCCCCAGAAACTACTCTATTTATATAAATTTTAAATTTCTCGTAATCTCTTACAGGAATAGCCTGATTAAATTCTTTGTATCCTTTAATCTCTTTAAAGGAGTGCTGTTGACCGAATAAGGTCTTTTGTGCACTCTGTAATAACCACTGTAATGTTTTTTCTTGGGATTTAATTGGATTTTTGATCCAAAATTGATTTTTTGAAATAACGTAATTAGCAAAGCTTTTGGCAAAATGATGGTACATACAAAAACTAAAATAAAAAATTAATGAAATCTTCTGGGTTTAAAGGATAGCCATTGTTCCATAATTCGAAATGTAAGTGATATCCTGTTGAATACTCTCCAGTGTTCCCAACAGTTCCTATTATATCGCCTGCTTGGACTATATCCCCTTGAGAATTATTTAAAGATTCGTTATGCTTATAGACCGAAAGATAACCTTTGTTGTGCTCTAAAATTATTACATAACCTGTATCTATTGACCACTCAGAAAAAATTACAACTCCGTCTGCAACGGACCGGACAGGTTCATTCTCCTTGGCAACAATATCGACTGCGAAGTGTTTTATTGAAGGATTAAACTTTTGTGAGATATGGCCTGATACCGGTGGAAAAAACAAAAAACTTTCATTGCTGGTTTGGTTAACCTTAAGGCTGTATTTATCTTCTCGATCGACAATGTTTCTTAAAAGGGAGTCTTCTTTTATCTTCTTTGAATTTAATTTAACTTCAATATTTTCAGTATCTAGTTTAAACTCTCTTTCTTTAAATTCTTCAAACTTTATATCACCAGTTAAAACTCTCTTTATTGAGTTAAGTTGATTTAATGATTGGTTATACGAGATTGTCAGAGAATCTAATTTGCTTGCATTTAGGATTGCCTGTTTTCGCATTGAATCAGAGGCGTAGCCAGGTATAAACTCTTTTAGAGATGTATACGACAACATTAACAACGTGCTAGTTATTAAAAATGAAAGCACGAAAGTTGAAATGATTAGTAAATTAAGGATTGACAATCTAAAGAAAAACTGTTCCTCATAATTTTCCTCATTAAGTATAACTAGTCTATACCTGCTGAGTAGTTTTTTTGATAAACGCTTCCTAAAATTTAGTTTTTTTTTCATTATTAAAGTAAAGATAAGTAATCCAAAAACATGCTGTCAAATATTAGAAAAGTCTAACTTTTAAAATGTAAAAATATGATTACATTTGTGTAAATAAAATATTATGAACTTATATAACGTGATTTTAGCTTTTAGCTTTCAGGAGATAGCTATTATATTACTTATAGTTCTTTTACTTTTTGGCGGAAGAAAAATTCCCGAACTTATGCGCGGCCTTGGTAGCGGAATCAAGGAGTTTAAAAACGCCTCAAAGGAAGAGGAGTCAGATCAAAAGAAGACTAAGTAAACGATTTCAATTATTTATTGACATTGTAGACAGTATTGAGTTTAATTCAAACATGTATTCTCTTTTTGAAATCGAAGGGGCAAATGTAAAACCTTCCAAAACTATCCACTCATTCGTTTTTTTGTCTTTAAAAATACGATTAACGAAAGGTCCTCCCATAAAGTCATTTTTAACTTCCCAAATTCCTTTTGTTTCAAAAATTACTTTTTCTTCCGCCTTCAATTTATAAAAATATGGCTTATAATCTTTTTCTGTTATCATGTAAGTTCCTGTTAAGCGTCCGGGAACATATAATTCCCCAATCGAATCTCTAATTCTTACAACCTCATTTAATTTTGGAGGATTGCTTAGTGCATTGCCCGGCAATCGGTATGAGATAATGTTTAATGTGCCTTTGATAATTTGCTTTTCTAGCCAAACAAAGTTAGTTGTGTCTTTTACGTTTTTGTATATACTAGGATAAATCAAGGTGATACCAAGTCTTTCACTTAGTATGGTGGATTTCGAGGGCGACTTTTTAATTCTTCTTATTTTCTCCTTTCTTTCTCCATCTTTAATGGAATTGATAATTAGTTTTTTATTTTCTTGTAGGTAATTTACTAGAACATTTTCATCCTCTCCTTGAATTAAAAAAAATAATTGCGGCTTGGAATAAAGGTTTTCATATACACTAAATTTGTTCAAAGTGTCCCTTTGAAAATAGATAATATTTCGTGAATGCATAGTAAAACCGGTGAATTGTTTTGGTGAAACATGGAAGAACTTAAAATTAGGTTCGTCGACCGGAAGTCCCTGATATATATCCCCAATAATTTGTTTTGTTTCTTCGCCTAGTGACGAATCCCAATCTTTTTCTTTCATAACCACTAATACATGGTTTATGTTACCACTTGACTGTGCAAGATAAGGGGTGCTTTTATTTTTGCCACAAGACAAGAAAACAGCAAAAAGAAATATTAATTTTTTCAAGATTTTAATTAAGAATCGCTTTTATTCCAGGTAAGACTTTACCCTCTATACTTTCTAACATAGCACCACCCCCTGTAGAAATGTAACTGAATTTGTCGTGCATTCCAAAAAGCCTTATTGCAGATATTGAATCTCCACCTCCAACTAAAGAGAATGCGCCGCATTCAGTTGCTTTGGCAATTGCCAAAGCAATTTGTTTTGTCCCATTTTGAAAGTTTGGCATTTCAAAAACACCTACGGGGCCATTCCACAGTATTGTATTTGATTTATGAATAATTTTAGAGAATTTATTTAACGTTTTTGGGCCTATATCTAATCCCTCCATATGTGTCGGGATATTGTATATACTCCCCACTTCAGTTGACGATGTTTTGGATATCTCTCTTGAAACAATTACATCGTCTGGAAAATGAAGATTAACGTTTTTTCTAGTAGCTGATAAAAGAATATCTTTGGCTTGCTGTAAAAATTCATCTTCACACAATGATTTCCCTATTTCTCCCCCCATTGATTTTATAAAAGTATAAGCCATCCCACCAGCGATTATAATGTCGTCAACTACATTAATTAGGTTATTCAGAATTTCAATTTTTGAAGAAACTTTGGCACCTCCGATAATTGACAAAATCGGTTTTTGACCATTATTTAAAAATGTTTCAATAGCGTCTACTTCTCTTGAAAGCAAGAACCCCATAGCTTTGCAGCCTTGAAAAAACGATGGGAGAATTCCGGTTGATGCGTGATTCCTGTGGGCTGTCCCAAAGGCATCATTTATATAAATATCCCCAAGCTCAGATAAAGATTTTGCAAAGTCTATATCTCCATCTTCTTCACCAGGATAAAAGCGTAGATTTTCTAATAGTAACACATCTCCTTTTTTAGATGCCTTACATGCCTTTTTTGTATTATCCCCAATACAATCATTTACAAATGTTATTTCTTTATTTAGGACTTTTCCTACCTCATTGACAATATTTTTTAGTGATTGCTTTTCCTCATATCCTTTTGGCCTTCCCATGTGTGATATCAAAATACATGTGCCTCCGTTTTCTAGAATATATGAAATAGTCTTTTTTGAAGATTTTATTCGGGTGTTGTCAGTTACACCAAGATTTTTATCTATTGGAACGTTGAAATCCACTCTAACTAATACTTTTTTATCGTTTAAGTCTAAATCTGTAATTAACATCTGGGTTTTAATTCAAATTTAAATATAGTTTTTATATTACTTTTAATAAGAGGAATGAAATCAATATGACAAAAAAGTTATGGAACATGTTAAAATTAAAGGCAAACTACTGCAAAGCATAAAAGAAAAAAAAATACCAAATTCCATATGCTTTGTGGATAAAGGAGGTAGAGGAGGGCTGCATTTAGCATGTGAGTTAGGGTTATTTATAGTTGAAAATAAAGCTAAACTCTCAACTAATTCTGGCTATGTACATCCTGATCTGCATTTTCTTTATCCAACAAAAATACCAAAAAAAGAGTCTACATTTAAAAAAAAAATGAACACCTTTTATCTTGACACGTGGAGAAAGTTTATTTCCAGCAGTATCTACGGATCTTTTGAAGAATGGTTGAACTTTTCCTCTTCTATTGACAGACCCGGAACTATAAGGGTAGGCCAAATTGAAGAAACGATTTCGGTCTTAAACTTAAAACCGTTCAAAAGCGACAGAAAAGTTTGTGTGATTTGGGGTTTAGATTACTTAAAAAGTGATGCGGGTAATAGGTTATTAAAAGTAATAGAGGAACCTCCGAAAAATACAAGTTTTTTTCTAGTTGCAAAAGACGAGAAGAAAATTATGAAGACCATAAGGTCTAGAAGCCAAATAATTATGTTGCCTTCCTTAAACAACGATACAATTAATGGTACTTTGTTGGAAACCCAGTTTGGTGAGTCTAGTCCATTAAAAAGCTCAAAGAAATCTAGCAACGTTTCATTTAATTGGGATTTGAAAAATGTCAATGTTGAACAAGACAAGAAAAGAGAGGCCCTTTTCATAAAGTGCCTAAGGAGTTGTTATAAAGCGATTAAAAGAGGCGACTTTACTGAGGTTGTTGAAAACTCATTTGAGTTAGGATCCTTGAGCAAAACTGATTTAAAAGAGTTTTTTTTATTTGGGATTCACTTTATAAGACAATCTTTTTTATATTCTCAAGGAGTTACAAAGCTCTATAAATACTCAAGTTTAAATGGTTTCTCAATTGAGAAATTTGCACCATATGTGAGTAAAGAAAATTACGGAAGGTTGATATCCTTATTTGAAAAGAATTTGTATTATATGGACAGGAATGCAAACCCTAAAATACTGACTTTCAGCTTTTTACTTAAATTTTCAAGCGTTTTATATTTAAAAAACTAAAGTTTCTTTAACACAAAAAAGAAAGATGAGCTTTCCTTTGTAAAAAGGCTTCTAAGAATAGACAAAAAGCCCACAATTAAACCTAAAAAAAGGGGGGCTATGCTAGACATCTGCTTTTCTGACATGAAAGATACGTATAATGTATCCAGGAGAAGCCACTTTTCTCTAACTACTTGAAATCTGCTTTCTACAGCTAGCTTTAAAATACTTTTTCTTGTGAAGTGCCATAAATGCCTAGGTACGTCGTATCCAGCCCAATATTTTCCGTAATACTTTGAATCATAGGATTTGAAATTAGGGATTGCAATAAATATTTTTCCACTTTTTCGAAGATTTGTTTTTAAGCTTTTTATTAAATTAAATGGGTTGTAGGTGTGTTCTAAGACGTGCCATAGAACTATAATATCATACTTTTGCTTTTTCCATTTCTCCTTATCAACAAAATATTTAGAGGAATTACCATCATTAAACTTAATATTGGGATCATAGCCATAAGCTTTTATAGAGTTCTCCCTCAAAAACTTTACAAATTCACCAGTGCCACAACCATAATCTAAGACTCTAGTGTTTTGATTTATGTATTTTTTCATCCACATTAACTTTTTTTTATGCATAAATTTTCTGGAAAAATGATAAAGAAAAGCCGATAGTTTTTTTTTGTTTAATGAATGGGGGTAATAATCTCTTGACTGGTAATATTTGTACATTTCCAATCTTTTAGGAACGGGGACTGTTTTCCCAATAATGCCATTTTTATCTAAATAAATTCTAAACCTTTGTCCGCTTACCAAGTAATCTTTAGTTTCGCAATGAAGATTTTTTTTGTTTTGTTCCACGTGAAACATCATCTTCCAATTTTTACCAGAATGGACGATATATCACTAGGGGTTACTCCTGAAATGCGGGATGCTTGAGCGAGTGTAGTTGGAGATATTTCAGTTAATTTTTCTTTTGCTTCATTAGAAAGTGATTTCATAGAAGTAAAATCGAATCCTCTCGGGATCTTTAGGTTCTCGAGACGATTGATTTTTTCAACATTTTTCATCTCTTTCTTAATATAGCCTGAATACTTGATTTGTATTTCTGCCTGTGAAATGACCTCTTTGTCGAACTTTTCGCATTTGACATAATCAGATATTTTTGTTGCCTTTAACAAGTCTTTAAAAAAGATATTTGGTCTAGAATATAGTTTAGAGATTTTTTGTGATTGCTTTAAATTAGAAGAGCCTTTGTCTTTCAAGACTGAAATTGACTCATTTGGAGAAATACTTGTTTTTTTGTAAAAATCCAAAAGTTTAATAATAGCCTGTTTTTTTGTAATTAATTTTTTCATTCTTTTTGAGTCAATTAGACCTAAGGAGTAGGCTTTTTCTGACAATCTTAAGTCTGCGTTGTCTTGCCTTAATAATGTTCTAAACTCTGCCCTTGATGTAAACATTCTATATGGTTCATCTGTGCCCTTAGTCACAAGGTCATCTATCAAAACGCCAATATACGCATCGCTTCTAGATAAAACTAGAGGTTCTTTGCAGTTGACATGTAAGTTCGCATTGATCCCCGCCATTAAGCCTTGTGCTGCCGCCTCTTCATATCCCGTTGTGCCATTAATTTGTCCTGCAAAAAAGAGTCCGTGAACAATTTTTGTTTCCATTGATTTGTTTAGTTGTGTTGGGGGAAAGTAATCGTATTCTACTGCGTACCCCGGCCTAATAACTTTTACATTTTTGAAGCCTTTAATTTTCTTTAGTGCCTTTACTTGGATCTCTTCTGGCAGGGATGTTGAGAACCCATTTATATAATATTCGATCGAATCCCAGCCCTCAGGTTCTACAAAAATTTGGTGTCTTTCTTTTTCTGCAAACCTATTAATTTTATCCTCGATAGATGGGCAATATCTTGGGCCTATACTTTTTATTGAACCATTAAACATTGGGGACCTGTCAAATCCTGACTTTAAAATGTCATGTGTTGTTTTATTTGTATAAGTTAGAAAACAATCTAACTGCTTTTTTAAAGGTTGGGTGTCATCAGTAAAGCTAAACTTTTCAGGATTTGTATCTCCTGGCTGTGGTTCCATAATACCAAAATCCAAAGATCTACCGTCTACCCTAGGTGGGGTGCCAGTTTTCATTCGACCAGATAAAAAACCTACTCTCTCTAAAGATTTAGTGATTCCAAATGATGCCTGTTCGCCGGTTCTACCACCTCCATAGTTTTTTTCACCAATATGGATGAGGCCATTTAAAAATGTTCCGTTAGTCAAGATAACGGTCTTACCATAGAAATGCGTCCCTATTGAGGTTACAACACCCGAAATCTTATCATTGTCAATTAATAAGTCGTTTACCATAGCTTGACAAAAGTCTAGGTTATTTTGTTTCTCTAACTCTTTTCTCCAAAAAGCACTAAATAACATCCTATCGGATTGCGCCCTTGGGCTCCACATCGCTGGCCCCTTAGACCTATTTAACATTTTAAATTGAACAGCAGATAAGTCTGTTACAAAGGCACTTCTTCCACCCAACGCATCAATTTCTCTAATAATTTGACCCTTTGCTACCCCTCCCATTGCAGGATTGCAAGACATTTGTGCAATATTCTGGAGGTTCATTGTTATAAGCAAGGTTTTCCCGCCCATTTTAGATGAAATGTAGGCGGCCTCCGAGCCGGCGTGTCCCCCACCTACAACAATTGTATCATAAAGCTTTTTCACTATATACATGTTTCACGTGGAACTTTCTCATGAGGGCGTTTTCCTCTTTTGTCATTTTCTCTTTCTGCACCTTTGTGCTGTCCTTCATACCAAAATTGTGGAGAAGCCCATGGGAAATGAGTCTAAGTATCTCATTTTCAATTGTTTCAGAATGGGCTTTAGCATTTTCACGTGCCCTGTCAATAGATATGAAAATCTCAGACTCTATTCTTGATTGATCATTATAGCAAAATGTGAGTATGTCTGTATGGTTATCGTGTTTTAAGTGTTTCTGATTTAGGTTTAACATTTCTTCTTCTGTAATGAAGTTGATAACAAGTCTTTTTATTTTCGACCCCCTCTCACAAACACATTCATTAACCCAGTCTGATAAATCCTGTTGTCTTAAGTTTAAAGCTGGAGCATTATTAAAAGAAATTATTTTTTTCACGATGCAAATATAGAAATTCTTAGGCATTGAGAATGTTAAAGAAGGTGGTATATTTGTTTTATGGTTAGAGTAAGATTTGCGCCTAGCCCGACAGGGCCGATTCATATTGGTGGTGTTCGAACTGCACTCTATAATTATTTATATAAATTGAACAAAAAAGGGAAGTTTGTACTCAGAATAGAAGACACAGACTGCTCTAGAAAGGTCAAGGGGGCTGAAAAATACATTTACGATGTTTTAGACTATTATAAAATAAAGGTTGATGAAGGGCCCCTTGAGGGGGGTGATTTTGGCCCATATAGGCAAAGTGAGAGGAAAAGGATTTACAATAAATACATTAATTTATTAATTGATAAAGGTCTAGCTTACTATTGTTATGCCTCAAAGGAAGAGCTGCTTAAAGCACGAAAGAACAAAGATTTTTCCTATAATTCTAAAACAAGAATGAAGTTTAAAAACAGCATGACTTTAGGTCAGGAAGAAAGCTTGGCACTGACAAAAAAAAAGAAATATGTTGTAAGGCTAAAGGTTAAAGAGAACATTGAATTAAGAGTGACAGACATCCTAAGAGGAGACATAACGGTGAATTCAAATAATTTGGAAGACAAGATATTAATGAAGGGGGACGGGTTACCCACATATCATTTTGCTAATGTTGTTGATGACCACTTGATGAAAATAACAACTATAATAAGAGGTGAGGAGTGGCTTCCGTCGTTGCCAATCCATAAGTTAATATATGAAGCCTTTGGATGGGATATGCCAAGTACTGTTCATCTGCCACTAATACTAAACCCCTCTGGATCCGGTAAATTAAGCAAAAGGGATGCTTTGCAAAAGAACTATAGCATATTCCCCATCAAATGGGAGCAGGTTGATGGTCTTGAGGAAAAAGGTCTATTGCCAGATGTTCAACTGGCATACATTTCTCAACTAGGCTCAAGTTTCAATAGTGAAGATGTTGAATTAGATATAAATAAAATGTCTGAAAAATTTAGTTTGTCCACTTTGCAAAAAGGGGGGGCAAGGTTTGATTTTAATAAAGCCAAGTCTATCAATAAGAAAAGTTTGTCAGAAATAAATTCTGAGTTACTAATGTCGGAACATCCCAGAATTTTTAAAAAATTAAAACTGGTTTTGCCAGACCGCGCCGTTGCAGTTGTTGATTTGATAAAAACACGTGTTGGCCTATTAACGGATTTCGATTTAGAATTAAAAACATTTGTTGCAGATCCGGTAGATTTTGACGCATCTGTTGCGTCAAAAATTTTAAACTCAATAGATCTTGCCGATTTGAGCTTGCTTAAAGACTGTATAAAGTTTAGTACCAATGACTCTATCAAAGCTGATATTTTAAGGATTTCAAAGGAAAAAAAATTGAGTTTTGGGAAATTAATGCAATTCCTTAGGTTATCTTTAGTGGGAAACTTAAATGGCCCTGATGTTTTTTTTATTATAAAAATGATTGGGAAAAATGTAACTTTGAGAAGACTAAATTTACTTTTAGAAAATTTAAGGAAACAATGAGCACATCTACTTATATTTTTATATTAATATTATTTCTTCTGATCGCTTCTGGGCTGTTTATTGTTAAACAGCAAACATTTGCCGTTATAGAAAGGTTTGGGCGCTTTATTGCCATAAGGAAACCCGGTCTTCACATAAAAATACCACTGATAGATAAAATTGCAGGTCGACTAAGCCTTAAAATATTACAGCTTGATGTTATAGTTGAGACGAAAACAAAAGACGATGTTTTTGTCAAACTCAAGGTAAGTGTTCAATACAGGGTTCTTCCAGACAAGGCGTATGATGCATTCTACAAACTAGACTTTCCTCAAGACCAAATCACATCATATGTATTTGATGTAATAAGAGCCGAGGTGCCCAAAATGAAATTAGACGATGTGTTTGAAAAGAAAGATGATATAGCTAACGCTGTAAAGCGAGAGTTAAATGACGCTATGGTAAATTATGGATACGACATAATAAAAGCCCTAGTAACCGACATAGATCCTGATTCACAAGTCAAAGAAGCAATGAATAGGATTAATGCTGCCGAGAGAGAAAAAGTCGCTGCACAATATGAGGGTGATGCAGCTAGAATTTTAATAGTTGAGAAGGCTAAAGCCGAAGCAGAAAGTAAAAGGCTTCAAGGGCAAGGAATTGCAGATCAAAGAAGAGAGATAGCCAGGGGCTTAGAAGAATCTGTGGATGTTCTTAACAATGTTGGAATAAATTCACAAGAGGCCTCAGCGTTAATTGTTGTTACTCAACACTACGACACGCTCCAATCTATAGGAGAAGAAACAAACAGCAACTTAATATTACTTCCCAACTCTCCTCAAGCGGGGAGCGATATGCTAAACAACATGGTTGCATCCTTCACAGCTAGCAATCAGATTGGGGAGGCTATGAAAAAAGACAATCTAAAGAAGAAAAAGGGTACTCCAGTAAAAAAAATAGATAATAAAGAAATTGATCAAAAAGCGGATACAGAGCACGACGAAACGGATACTGTGTGATTATTTCTTCCAGCCGTCTCTCAGTCCTACTGTTTTATTAAATGATATGGTGCCTTGCTGATTGTCATCTACAATATAGTATCCCTTTCTCTGAAACTGAACCTTTTGCCCTTTTGTAAATGATGATGCAAATTTTTCAGCTTTCCCTACAATCAATTTTTTGGAGTCTGTATTGATGCTTTTAAGCAAATCGTCATTTTCCTCTGGCTTTTCTTTCAGAAACAACCTTTCGTATTCATTTATTTTTACATCAATTGATGAGTTAATCTCTACCCAATGAATGGTCCCCTTTACCTTTCTTTGACTTTCCTCTGAATTTGATCCACTTTTGCTTTTAGGGTCATAGGTGCAGTGCACCTCTAATAATTCCCCCTTATCGTTTTTAATGCAGGTTTCAGCTTTAATTATATACGCGTTTTTAAGCCTCACCTCTTTTCCTATTGTCAGTCTAAAAAACTTTCTATTTGCTGTTTCTCTAAAATCGTCTCTCTCTATATATAGATACTTTGAAAAAACTATTTGCCTTTTACCCTGATACTCGTCCTCTGGATTATTTGTTGCCTCAAGCATTTCATTTTTCCCTTCAGGATAATTAATAATTACCAATTTGATTGCATCCGTGACGACCATAACCCTTGGACATGTCTTATTGAGCTCCTCTCTAACGTAGAATTCCAACAATGAAACGTCTATAGTATTTTCTCTTTTTGCTATGCCAGCCTTTTTTACAAAGTTGATAAGAGCTTTAGCAGGATAGCCTCTTTTTATCATGCCAGATATAGTAGGCATTCTAGGATCATCCCATGATGAAACTATTTTGTTATCAATAAGATATGAAAGCTTTCTCTTACTCATTATTGTATAAGACATGTTAAGCCTTGCAAACTCTCTTTGCTTAGGTGTTTTTTTGTTTTTTTTTGGCAATTGGTCCAAAAACCATTCATACAAATCTCTATGGGGCTTAAATTCTAATGTGCATAATGAATGTGATATTTGTTCAATATAATCTGACTCTCCGTGCGCCCAGTCATACATTGGGTATATACACCAATTACTACCTGTTCTATGGTGGTCTTTAAACAGTATTCTATACATTACCGGATCCCTCATAAGCATGTTTTGAGAGTCCATTTTTATTTTAGCTCTTAAAACATGGGACCCCTCTTCATGCTTGCCATCCCGCATCTCTGTAAATATCCTCGTGCTTTCTTCTTGGGGTCTATTTCTGAATGGACTATTGGTCCCTGGGTTTGTTGGTGTCCCTTTTTGTAAGGCAATTTGGTCTGATGCTTGCGAGTCTATATAGGCCTTGTCGCTTAAAATCAAATGATGCGCCCACTTGTATAATTGTTCAAAATAATCAGACGCATAGCATATATTTGACCATTCATATCCTAACCATTTTATGTTGTTTTTAATTTCATTAACAAAGTGTGAATTTTCCTTAACGGGGTTGGTATCATCGAACCTTAGGTTAACTGGTGCATTGTATTTTTTTCCCAATTCAAAATTCAAGGTGATCGCTTTGACGTGACCGATGTGCAAATATCCGTTAGGTTCTGGTGGGAAACGAAAGCGCAATTCTTCTCTTTTGTATCCATTTTTCAGATCCTCTTCAATTATTTGCTCTATGAAATTTTTGTAATTACTCAAAAAATATATTTTTATTTTGTGACAGGTCCTTCTAATTTACATCTAGTTTTTATCTTTACAAAAAATCATGGCTTTTATAAAAATCAGTAATATCATGACATATTCATTCATCGGTTGTATGGATGAAGAAAAAAAAATAGGATCTGAATATGAAACAAATATTGAAATAAATTTCATGTGTGATTTTGTTGAATTAAACG
>MDTD01037445.1_pt1 | contig 21085 bp, 20 predicted proteins | sample 811221 | NCBI WGS metagenome assembly MDTD01 (sample SAMN05326646, study PRJNA326480) | marine metagenome | isolation source: seawater | place: Pacific Ocean: South West | collected 2011
AGGAACTTTGAGGGTGCTTCCCTTTCTTCCATCTTTGGCCTTCTCGGTCTTGACTTTGTGTTCACCGGTTTTGCTAACCGTCTTTTCAGCAACTTTCTGTCCTGCTGCAGCAGCCTTAGAGGCTGCTTTCTTGGCAGTGGATTTCGCTTTGGTTGCGGTCTTTTTTGCAGAGGTTTTCGCCTTTGCTGCAGCCGCTTTTGTCTTAGATGCTGCACTCTTGGCGGTTGATTTTGCTTTGGTGGTTGCTTTCTTTGCAGTATTCTTTGCTACTGCTGCGAGTAATTTCTTAGAAATCGCTGCACTCAATCCTGCCTTTGCAAGACCTTTAGCACCTGCTTTATTGACTCCTGCGGCAGACTTGATTCCTGCATCGCTGAGTTTCTGTGCTGTGGCTTTACCTACACCAGGGATTGTCATTAATGCTGCGAGTGGGTCCTTCTTCGGCTTAGCGGCCATGTCTTCACCTGCTCAACCCATGACACACCCATCTCATGAACCCTTCTCTTTTGGAGGGGGAAAATTAAGTTCAAAGGCCGATGTGACCAAAATATGCAAGAGATGTTGGAGGCACTATCTTCAACACTTCATGCTCAGGTAAGAGGCGCAGGGCCTACACACGGCTATGATGGCGAAGGGTTCCTGAGACCAAAAGCTCACCCTGCAAACATCTCCACTGTATACCTCGGAGATGTTGCCCAAACGTTACTCAAGGTTGTACAGGGCGTTAGCACTCCGGTTATGGAAGAAAAGCCCGGCTTCGATGAACAGTCATGGGCTTTCACATGCAGGGCTGGAGACATATCGATTCGAGTTTCAAGTTATTCATATTGGGGTTTTGGTCTTTTCACCAAATGTTACGCTAACACAATTACACTTGAAGGGCCACTAGAAGAAAGAGCACGTATCGTCTTCGATTTAGTCTCAGCATTATCACACAAACCTTGGGAATTCTCTAGGAGAGGGAAATTCAATTCAAAGGTTTCAAACATCGAAGATAATCACCAAACTTGGACTGCACACATCGAACGTGCTAGAGATGACTTGAATGAGTTGATTGAAACAACACTCCTTGAGAAAGGTGATTGCGAAGATATTGAAATCGCTAGGAATGCATTGGCTGACGATAATGCTCCTGCTGTATTGAGAGCTCTATCGAGAATCGAGGCAGATTCTATTGAAATCGAGGTTGAAGACGTTATTCCTGATGGACAAGTATTGCGACTGGAAGGTGATGTACCATTCATCGACTTATCATCAAGTGAGGAAGAATGACCGCGCGTCGCGTTGATAAAGGGGATTAATGTCGGCGGTGACATGGCAAAGAAAGACGGCGGCGGCATTCAGCAAGCTGCAGGTCTAATTCGATACTTCGATGAGGAATCCGAAGAGTCTTGGAAAATTAGTCCAAGACAAGTTTACCTTGCATGTATCGGACTTGCTGGATTCATCTACCTAGTAAACGAGGGCGTTGTCGGATGGATCATGGATATGTTCTGATTACCTCAAGGGTTCAATCAGAACTACAGAACCATCGGTTCTAGCCATTCCCTGAGCGACTTGCATTGCTGTTTCCAAGTCCATTGTTGCTCCAAGGGTTCTCGGCCCCTCGACTTCGTGTACAACCAATCTGTGAGTTAGGTGAGTCAAAGTTTCTTGACTAACTCTTTCGAAAACCCACTTTTCATTTTCAATTCTAACCATGGCTGGAACGTCCACAAGCGGTCCCATCTCGCTACCGATTGTTTTCGTTCTACCGCTGAGTCCTTGTAAATCTGCCAGCGGTTTCCATGAGCGTCTTTTAACTCTCATTCTTACTTTCTTTTCTTGGCTTACGCCGTCTCTAAATGCTCTACCCATCAGGATCCCCATCCCTGGAGAATTACTTCTCCAATGTGCAATGGAATTTTATCCATTCATAACAGTTGGGGGGACTTCCCATTTATTGTGCCGCTTTTTGCTGACCTTTTTCTAAAACCAAAGGTGAACTAACCGAAATCAAAATTGCAAGTGCAATTCCAAGCAATAAATGTCCAGATAAGTCTGTTTGTAGGGATATCAGTATTGGACTGACAGAAAGACCAAATCTCCATCCCCAAGCCTCTGGGCGCGGATGCTCATCAAACCCAAACAAAGGCAATAGCATTCCAATTAAGCCAATTGCAGTAACTGCAACAGTCAGCCAAAGAGCCACTGCTATCGCTCCATTTCCATCACCGATTCTGTTCACACTAGAAAGAGATGCATAGGTGATTGCGAATATCAAGATTATACCAATCAGAGTTGATATCGCTAGAGCATTAGCACGACCTTTTCCTGAGCCAATCTTGGGTGTTATTCTCTCTTCCAAGAAAGGTAGGAATCCAATAAAACAAAGTGAGATTATGATCACAAATAATCCTGAGTATGAAACTAAATTTGAGAGCAGACCCAGTGAGACGAGAATTAACAAAATTCCAATGCTGTTTTTTGCATCGAAATTAATCGAGTTGTACATCAATTGGGCAAGAACTATGCCTGCCAAAATTGATTCGAAGATTGCTATCACTCCCTCTGTAGTTGTGTATTCATTTACTGTTTCATTTATTCCACTTTCAGGATACATTGCTAGAAGCAAGACAAATGTTACAGCGCCACCAAATCCATTGAGGTATTTCTTATTCACACCGTTGTAAATGTGATACTGAATCATTCCACACATTGCTGTTACAATGATTAGTGCAGAACCTCCTGACTGATGGATCCCCTCGAATGGAGATTGTACAAAAGCGAGGAAGGCAAGTATCGCAGTTATTGTTGGAAGCCACTTTCCTTTCTCCACGAGAGGTGACAAAAACATGGCCAGTGCAGATAGGAACGCAAGGGTCGCCATCGTTTCAGCCATGACACTCCCACATGCAACTGAGCCATTAGCCTTGCACAAGCAAGAAGAGTAAGAGACCCTGCCCAGTAACATGGTGCGACCAGCAGATGCGGGTTTACTCGATGAGTTAGCCAGCACTCCGCTCTCGGGCTTGTCAAGAAGTCTCGGCATCGATATCGAAAAATGGTTGCCTGTGGCTTCTTCTCCGCTTCCAATTACCCTTCGTGTAACTCCAAATCGCCACGATATCGAATGGACTCGAAATATGCTTGAATCCATAGGTGGGGAAAAAATTCCCTGGATGGTAATGAGTGAATCTTGGGTAATGCCATTTTCAAAAGGAGATTACCCAAGCGATGAGGCCAAGAAGATCATCACCCTACTACATGAAACGGGCAGAATAACAAGACAGGAGGCGGTTTCTATGCTACCTCCGGTAGTTCTTGAACCGAAAAAGGACGATTTGGTGATGGATACTTGTGCTGCCCCTGGGTCTAAGGCAACACAACTTGCAGAAGCGGTGCCAAATGGTTTAGTGTTAGCAAATGAACCCTCATCTGGAAGATTGAATTTGTTAACCACAAATCGCGGAAGGCTCGGGATAGAGAACATGCTAATCATGCAGCATGATGGCAGGCACATTGGAAGAATGCCTGAGCCGGGTGTTGATGGAGTGATTGTAGACGCTCCATGTAGTGGAACTGCGACTACGAGGAAAAACCGTGAACTGTGGAAATCCTGGACTCCAAAAGTCGGTCGCAGCTTGTTCAAGTTGCAATCCGATATAGCGACAAGAGCTGCGCAATTACTTCGACCTGGTGGAAAAATGGTCTACTCAACGTGTTCACTCGACCCTGTTGAAAATGAAGCAGTTGTTTGTGAAATATTGCAGAGATGCCCGTGGCTTGAACTGACCAATATCGATGCTGACAGATTATTCCCGACTCTAATCTATCATCGAGGAAGAAATGATTGGCCAATATTGGATGAAAGCGCAGAAGTCGTTGACTGGGAGGGTGAAATGCCAAGACTTGTCGGCCTTAGTGAAGAGATGCTCAATCCCTATCAAAGGGGAATTGAATCTCCAGACCTTTCAAAGACGATTAGAGTTCACCAGCATGAAAACAATACTGGAGGCTTTTTCGTAGCCTTGTTTGAGCATGTTGCAGAAAGAACACCTGAAGGTATTGCTAGGTCGATGATTTTACACAGGGAACTAAATAGAGAACCTGAGGAATTACCACGGAGAAAACGTAGCAAGCACACAACAATTCCTGCTTCGAAAGATGTAGTCGAAGATATCTGTAAGAAATGGGGAATCGACAAGGATGAATTTGCTTGGTGGCAGAGAGGAAAGAGAGTAAACCTATCTTCCAGGATGGCATACGATAGATTGTACAAACCTGTTGTTGTAAATAAGAAAGGAGATTACTGGCCGGGAGATGATTTCCATCCCCTGAAGATTATTCATGTTGGCCAACCTACTTTCACAGACAACAAGGGAATTTGGAGACCACGTCAGGAAGCATTGGGGCTATTGCGAGGCAGAATTTCTGCAAGCGTTGTTGAAATCGACCAAGAAACAATGATTTCACTAATCCAAGGAAACGCACCTTTGAGAGAGGAATTTGTTACGGAAATAGAGCGTGGTTCATTTGTATTGAAATGTGGGGAGTTCTTTCTTCCTGCGTGGGTTGCTGCTCGTGTTTCACTTATGTTGGACGAGAAGGAAAAAGAAATTATCCGCATGAAACTAGGAATCGAATCAGAGGAGGAAGAGGAATGAGAGTTTTTGCTTTCATTGTGGTGTTACTAATGCTGCCATTAGCTAGTGCTATCTCTGATTTGTCAATCTACTCCGAGGCTGAATTCTCTTCTCAAGACGAGGCACCAATTCTAGTAGAATGGTTCCACGGAATTGATGATGAAAGCCAAGTGGAAGACTTGAGAAAATTGGACAGGGATGGTGAAATCACCCTACTACACTGGAGGACAGGAGCTGATAACGAAGGAGGAAACCTTCCCAGCGATGATGCAGATGCCAGACACATGTACCACAGTTTTCTGACTACTCCTGCAGTTGCAGTTGATGGTTATCCAGAAAACATCTCTGATTTCGAACCAGAAGTTAGGCAGAACGAGGTCTCCATCGATTGGACTATCCAACTAATTGGCTCATCCGAAGTTGAATTACTGAATATTACCGCAACTTGGACCAATCCAAAGGAATTGAATGGTGCAACACAGATGCATATTTTCATCATCGAAACAAACGCTATCGATGATATGGGAAGGGAAGTTCCCAACCTTGTCAGAGATTGGTCTCCTTCGTCCTCACTGAACTTCGCTGCAAACGGTACAAATCACTGGAATGAAACAATAACTCGAGATCATCTAGTTGGCGCAGGTGTAGAATTAGGTGATGCTAGTTTTGCAGATAAGTACGAGGTGATGCTCATTCTGATCGGTGGTTTTGAGGACGAGAAAACCAACAGAGTCCTATCAATTCAGAGAGAGCAAATGCCAACATATTGGCAATCCGTAGACCAAGGAGCAATACTAACTCCTGCCATTCTTTTGCTTGTTTTGATTGTACTAATTGGCTTCATTGTGATGGCTGAGCGAAAGAGAGAGATTGGTTTGCCGCGACTAGAAGGTTCATGGTCAAAAGAAGAAAACGTCATCGAGTATCGAATTATTACAGGATATCAAGTCGAAATTGGTGATTTAACAATGGGCGACGGATGGAGAGCAAATGGGCGGATAAAGAAGCAAACCATTGCTGCTTACACCACACACACTGGTACTTTACGAGTAACCGGGAATGGGAAATTATCACTCAAATTGGCCGTGAAAGTTGACGAATTAGGAGATTGGATTCTAGATCTTAATCTCCCAAATCCTCGGTCGAATGATTGAATAGCAGAAGCCTGTCGCTTGGATTCATGGCTTTAGATTCTGTAGACAGGGCAATCATTGACGCTCTTTGCGAGGACGGAAGGCTATCTCATAGGCAGTTGGCACAGAAGCTGGGAGTAGCCCAAGGAACCATTACGAACCGACTTCGTAAGTTGGAAGGTGACGGTGTTATCCTTGGTTATGGTCCAACTTTGAACGCTGATTCGGTAGGATGGGGAATGACTGTAATGGCAGGATTGTGTATCGAAAAAGGTAAGATCATGGACGTGCAAAAACACATTTCTGCAGACAAAAGGGTCTTCGCTGTATACGACGTTACAGGGGACTGGGATTCGATGGTTCTTGCAAGAGTGAAGAATCGAGAAGATCTTGATAATTTGACAAAAACCGTATTCACCCTCAAAGGAATCTCTCGCTCTTACACTCACGTCGTACTGAATACTGTAAAGGAATCAGGCGTTATCCTCCCCGAGGAATGATGGTAAATCTTCAACACACATCGTGTCTGGTTTCATCGCCTTAGATAGAGCTCTTCGTAACTCATCGCACGGCTTTATGTCGAGACTTGTCATTGAATCCATCAATCTCTTTTGCAGTCTGCCTCCAGTCCTATCCCAATCCATCAGAACGATGCAAGAGCCGTATTCTTCTACGATATAGACCACAACTCTATCAACACTCCAACCACGATTCAGCTTCTCGATTGGGCCTGTGAAACCTAACTTTCGTAATGCTATTTCATCGCGTTTGCCTTCAACGAGTATGACTTTGCCCTCAGCATTTTCTTCAATGCCTTCTTCAAGGGCTCTATTCGCCAACGAATAACGTTGTTCACGATTCAAAATATCCCTCCAAAATGGAAATTATCTCTCCCGAATTCAATCCTGTGATACTCACTTTTTTGCTGCGGCTGGCTTGTCCTGATACAATGGATACTGGAGATAAAAATACCTTCCCAAGTACGTTACAAACCGCATGGTTCGCCTTCCCTTGCTGCGCCTCAGCCTTTACAGCAACCTGTAATTTACCTCTCCATTTATTGAATCCAACGATACCTTGACGTGAAGATCCTGGCTGGACTTCAATGTCCAAAATTATGGTCCCATCTAGGGTCTTCTGAATGCAAGATTCGACCCCCATAATATAACCCCTGAGAACTGTTTATTAAGTAATCTTCATTGATAAAATGTCGTATATACGCAATCAATTAATACGGCCATCTGACCGGTACCAACATGAGCGCATCTCGTGAGTTATGGCCTGACGAATATACAGTGTTCAATATTCTTTACGATAAGTTTCTTTTCTGGTCAATCGTGGTCGGAATTTTCACCTTTACATGGCTGCTAATCGCTGTACTGCGCTACAGAGACGGAATTGAGCCTGCCGGTAAAGAAGAACTCAAAGTTGGCACGTTCCCGAAGGAGAGACACCACTTCGATCTCGAATTCGCTTGGTTCTTGGGGCCAACAATTCTTGTTGTGTGGGTTACAATTCTCGCATTCGGTTCAATGAACATTGTTTGGGGTGAAGTTCAGAAATTGCAAGAAGAGGACACATTCACTGTTGAAGTCAATGGACTACAATGGTACTGGGACTTCTACTACCATGATGAACTAACATGGGAAGATATGGACACTGGCCATGACGTTACTTGGAATGCTAGTGGACTAACCATAGACGCTGGAGAAGATGCAACCTCTGCTGTAGTGAAGTGGGGTAGAGTATCTCTAGGATTGTCCGAGACACTCGATTTGGCCAACGTGACCACGATGGACAGAGGTTTCGATGAAACCATCCCTCAAAGCGTAGACATTCAAGATGCGGAAGGAAATATCATCCACAGATGGCAACATATCCCAGAAAGGCAAGTCGACTCCAGTGGTGAAGAATTATACATTTACAAGATGAGTGGCAACCTAATCATTCCATGTGATGAAAACGTTCTCTTCAACATCTTCAGTATGAACTTGGATAGAGAGGATGATTCATTTGATCGTTCTAGCACCTACCAAGGTGTACAACACGCATTCTGGCTACAAGAATGGGGAATGAAAGAAGATGCAGTTCCTGGATTAGATTCAGGAACCTGGATGTATGTTCAGCCAAACGAAGCAGGAGTATTCCCAATCCGATGTGCTGAATACTGCGGAAAAGAGCACTCACTAATGTACGGCCAAGTCGAGGTCGTTGCAAGAGAAGGTATGACCTGCGATGCAGACTTTGGTGTCTACTTCGAACATGAGGAGTTGAGATGATGAAGGGTAGAAGCATTGCAGTCCTTGCGATTCTACTAGTTGCACTAGCTTCCACAACATCGTTTGAAGCAAGGCAAACCGGAATTGTAACTGAAGGTGGTTGTGGTTGCCACGGCGGAATGAGTTCTGATACTGTGATCACAGTAGACGGACTACCAGACGTTTTCAATGCATCAGAAGAGTACTTCTTTACACTTGCAATTTCAAATGACAATGTACCAATTGACAACCCTGACCAAAATGGTGGTTTCAGTATCATCCTAAAGGGCGGAGGCGTACTAGAGTCAGTACCTGATATCGATGGAAACGTCGCTCAGGAGATGGAGGGTGGATTAACCCACTCCATGGACATTAACGACCGAAGGACTTGGGATTTCAAGTGGACCGCACCTGCTGATGACACCGCAATTGCTAGTTTCCTAATCTTTGGAAACGCAGTAAACGGCAACGGTGCACCATCTGGTGACGAGTGGAACCAACTAGATGTTGAAGTCGCTGGAATTAACGCAAACCCGAGCGCACCAAGCGCTGAAGCTCTTACCATCCTAATGACGGTCATCGGACTGGCACTGGGCCTGATCTTAATCGGAAGCATGTGGGTATTCTACACACGCAACCCTGACAACTTCTCTATCGGAAACTTCTGGGCTTACCTCAAGCCTTGGTTGACCACCACAGACCACAAGCAAGTCGGTATCCTGTACTTCTTGTACGGATTCTTCTTCTTCCTTGTAGGAGGATTGCTAGCACTACTGTTCCGTATTCAGTTAGCACTACCAGAAAACGATTTCTTGACACAAGCAGAATACAACTCGTTCTTCACTTTGCACGGTACAACCATGATTTTCTTAGCGGCAATGCCAATGATTGCTGGATTCATGAACTACATTCTGCCTCTGCAAATTGGAGCAAAGGACCTGGCTTTCCCAAGAATTAACGCTCTAGGTTTCTGGCTGATTGTTGCTGCAGCACCTTTGATTTTCACAGGTGTGTGGAGTGGTGAGGCTGCTGACATTACTTGGGTTATGTACCCACCTTACTCCAGCCTAAGCGGCCACGCTGGTGGTCCGAACCCGGGTACAATTGCATTCATTTCCGGTATTGCTCTGCTCGGTGCATCCTCTACTCTATCTGGTGTTAACTTCGTAACAACCACCTTCACAATGCGTGCAAAGGGTGTTGGATGGATGAAGATGCCTCTGTTTACCTGGTCTGTTCTAATCAGCGTATTCATGCTGTACGTGAGCCTACCAGCATTCGTAATCGGTATCTTCTTCCTATTGTTTGACTCAACTATTGGAACAACGTTCTTCACAGCAGGTGGAGACCCGCTATTGTTCCAGCACTTGTTCTGGTTCTTCGGACATCCTGAAGTATACGTTGTCGTTGTACCGGCGTTCGGAATCGTTTCGGAAGTACTTGCTACAAGCGCAAGGAGATCCATCTTCGGATACCGCTCAATGGTTTACGCAATGGTCGGAATCGGTGTTGTTGGTTTCGTCGTTTGGGGACACCACATGCTAACCAGCGGAATGAGCCCAGCATGGCGTGCTGCGTTCATGATTACCACAATGGCAGTTGCTATTCCTACCGGTGTGAAAATTTTCAACTGGCTTGCGACTCTTTGGGGTGGAAGTCTAGTATTCAAGACACACACTCTATGGTCACTTGGATTCTTGATCACATTCACACTCGGTGGTCTATCTGGAATGTTCTTCCCAGTGGCTGGACTTGACACACAATTCCACGATGGATACTTCGTCGTTGCTCACTTCCACTATGTGTTCATCGGCGGTATCATCTTCGCATTATTCTCCGGAATTTACTACTGGTTCCCTAAGGTAACTGGTAGAAAGATGAACGAGACCCTTGGACTGTGGCACTTCTTGATTGCATTCAGTTCGTACAATGCTGCGTTCTGGCCAATGCACGCTGTAGGAATTATGGGTATGCCAAGAAGAACCCACACTTATGCAGTAGAGTCTGGATTTGCTGAATTGAATATGGCGATCTCAACATTCGCCATCATCTTCGGTATCTCTCAGTTACTACTGGTTTGGAACATCGTTCGCTCCGTAAAGAAGGGCGAGAAAGTTGGCAAGGACCCGTGGGGTGGTTGGTCTCTAGAGTGGGCCGTAACCTCACCACCGCCAACACCATCCTTCGCAGTGGAGCCTACTCAGTACGATGCTAACGACCCAAGCGACCACCACGAGACCAAGTTGGAATCAATACTCAAGGCTCCGTTTAGAACGATGAGCAGTCTCTGGAATAAGGAGGCGAAATCATGAGCGGAAGTCTACACGATGTAAAGAACGATGTCTGGATGAGAGCAGTCATCGTTTCGGTCATCCTACTATTTGTTGGAGCTGCAGCATACGGCGCATTCGCTGTTGGTGTTGGTACAGTAAAGAAGAACGAATGGGATGCTGCTTACGATGATTACAATGAAGCAAAGGCCCACCTTGACATGCTTGTCGAATCAGAAACAGACGACCCTAACGCATCCTTCGCAGAGCAAAAAGCGGCTGAGAAGGCTGTGGATGAAGCATATGATGCTAAGGTAGACGCTCATCTATCCTACCTCACATGGGTAACTGCTGGAAAGACGATTCTTGTCATGATGATTATCTATGCCGCATTCTACGGAATTTCTGGATTCTACAATAGTATTCAACCAGAAGAAGAACATGATGACCACCATCATGATGACCATGAAGAGCACCACGGCTCTGCTTCACCGATTCTAATGGCTGCAGGTCTGATGTTCTTCATGATTGGATTCCCGGGATTCGTCAACACATGCAAATCACTCCTAGGACTAGACTACAGTGCCGAAATGGGAGATTTCGGAATGTCGATAGTCGGTGCTGCAATTCTGATCATTGGTATCGGCAACTGGTGGAACGAGGACCTCAAAGGACACCAGGAGCAAATCGCTACATCTGCTCCATTCCAAGGACAAGACATTCGTAAGGCAGGAATGTGGATTTTCCTAATATCTGAGACAATGGTCTTCGCATCATTCTTCTCCTCTTACTTGAGAATGAGAACTGGATGGTGTACTGAGTGGGCTGTTAACGCAGGAAAGTGTGACCTTGTCGACACACAGACTGCATCAGACCTACTACGCCACGAAGTTGGAACACTACTACCTGGTGCAATCAACACATTTGCTCTGATTATCTCTTCTTACACTATCGTACTTGCACTAAAGGTTGCTAAGGATGTAAACTGGGAGCCGTCAAAGAATGCATTGATGGCTAAGTTATTCCCAACAAGAAAGAAGGCTGTCAGAAATTATCTAATCATCACCTTAGCACTAGGTTCGATGTTTATCGTATTGAAGTTGGTTGAGTGGAGCCACCTAATCGCTGAAGGTTTCACAATCGATACACAAGCAGGTTCTATCTTCTATGTAGCAACCGGTGCACACGGCCTCCACGTATTCATTGGATTGTTAGTCATGCTATTCATGATATTCAAGGCAGATGTCCTTGAGAATGGATATGACGAGCACAACGGCCAGGGAATCGAATACTTCGGTTTGTACTGGCACTTTGTGGATTTGGCGTGGGTTGCCATCTTCCCGGCATTCTATCTGTATTGAGGTGATAACATGGGCGAACACAAGTATACTGGACCAATAGCAGGACTTTTCCAAAAAATGGCTGATCTCATCGGCAAGGACGTTTACTACGTAAATTTCCTAATTCTGATGTTCTTCACTTTGTTTGAAGTTGCAGCTGTTTTCTTTGAGGTTATTCCTGGCACTGACATTGAAATCACTAGAACCGCTGTTTGGGGAGTTCTAATCGTTGTTGGAATTATCAAAGGATACGGAATTGCTGCCTTCTTCATGCACTTGAAGGGGGATCCATTCATCTACACACGTACTGCATTATTCCCTGTGATTTTCGCAGCACTGATGCTATGGGGTATCGGGCTTTCCAACCCTGCAGGAATCGACCAACTTCCTGCGTGGTGTACACCAAACTGGGATTACTCCTACGTGACAGAATGATACTAATCGCCTCAAACTTTCATTAAGGAAAGCATTGAGGGAAAAATATGCGCTGGTTTGCCCTTGCTGTAGCAACTACATTGGCACTGTCCGTTCTTCCTTTAGATTCGGTTTCCGGCTCTGATAACCACGACCACCATTGGAATGGGTACGTATTGGATAGAGACAAAATCTCTGATCATGTATTGATAGACGAGAATTACGATTACTATTCTTTGAAGAAAGGGACGCATGACGTAATCGTTGTAGCGTTTATTTTTACAACATGCCCTGATGTTTGCCCGGTAATCACAAGCAACCTAGTAAGCGCTGAACAACAGTTAGATGGAATTGATTACCAATTCATATCAGTCACTGTAGACCCAGCAAAAGATACTCCAGCAGAATTAAGGAAATACATGGACAACTATGGAGCATCGTGGCCACATCTAACCGCTGAATTAGAAGATATACAAGCTGTATGGGACGATTTCATGATACAAGTCAATACTACTGAATTAGAAAATCATGAACATGGACACAACCATGGTGAAGAAGAAATTCATTCTGATGAAGATGAGGAACCAACTGTAATGGTCGCTCTACCTAGCGGTGAGATTTATTCTGAAAATGTCGAACTTAATGGATTTGACCAGTTAACAGCATCAGCATACAAGAACGGCTGGACAGTTAATTCAAGTTCTAGCCAATGGGGTACATTCGTATCTGGACTGAATCAGGATGATGGTCCAGCAGATTACTCATGGTGGTGGGAATTACACTCTTGGAATACAACAAGTGAAGCATGGGAGGCTTCAATCATGGGAATTGATTCTATCGAAGCAGGAAATCTTGCATTCGCGCCAAACTCAACCGATGATACTGCTATACCTGCTCCGCAAGGAGATGATGCTTCATTCACAATTGTGCAGTCTAATGGTTCGACCGACACTGCTGTGATGGACGAATTAAACGCTTGGCACATGTCAATAGGAGCACTAGACTCATTTGTAGCTCCGGACTCTGATTGGGGACATTACATGACCACTATCAACGGGGTTGAGGCTTCTGATGATTATTCATGGTGGTGGGCATTACACTACTGGGAAGAAACAAACGAATCTTGGATTGTGAGCGATGTTGGAATGGACTCCTTAGTTGACAAACAACACATCTTGTGGGCACCCAATTCCACCGACGCATCCTCTATTCCTGCTCCTGATGATTACATGGTACACAAATTGGGAGTAGTCTATGCAGATGGCTCTACAGAGTTATTTGATGCACGATATTACAACATGGCAGAAGTGAGTGCAATTGAGCACACAAACATTGCACTATCTCAAAACGACATCAATTATTCTGAAACCGATTCTAAGGTGACTTCAATCGGAGGCTCTGATTCAAATTACAGTCTTTACATCTGGCACGACATGGGTTCCTTTAGCCATTGGATGTCAATCTCCGATTCTGCTGATGAAGCAATGCTGATGGAAGACGCTAACCACTTTGCTTGGGTTGCTGAAGGACAAGATGCTTCAGACCTTCCTTCTCCTGAGGTTGACCCTAACGAGGTAAAAAATGACACTTCAACCTCACATTCAACTCAAACTTTCATTCTAGATTCTGACTGGAAACCAAAAGTCGTGTTTGTCGGATATGATTGGAACGTAGACCATTTCGTTGAAGATGTAAAGCGGGCTGCAAAACTAAATTCACACCCTGATGATCATGGATTACCAGGGTTCACGTTTGTGACTCTATCTGCAGGCATTGGACTTGCAATTATCGCTTCAAGTCGCGATGAATGATTAAGGATAGATTCTTGAAAGAAATGCCCTCCCCACAAACTAGGCGGAGATCGCATAGCCTGGTATTGCGGTGGACTTGAAATCCACTGTCCCCCGGACACGGGAGTTCGAATCTCTCTCTCCGCGCCTAATTTTCTCGTCTAATATTCTACTGTTCATGGAAAGGGTTCAACAACTCAAGGCGCCGTGCATAGAACATGGCCCGCCTTCAGACGCGTCTCGGGATGATGCTGGTTCTGCTGATGTTCATGGCTGGATGTATCTACAATGATACACCTGAATGGGGTACTGGTGATGGCCAAGTACACGTCGAATATGATGAAGACAGTGCCGATGTAGAATCCAAAATGGGTGAAGGATTTGAAGAAACCTTCCCGATTGTTGGCTGTGGCGAGTCACAGATGAAAGTCACGGGTATGCTAATTTCATCTGAAGTCTATTCAGAGCACCCCACGCTTTCCGATGTGCAGTCTGCTATGGGAGCTGCTGTAATTATCCATACAATGTCTTGGAGTTCTGCAGAAGCTGTGGAAGAAGGTAAGGCAGGTAGAATCAGTTTGAAAGATTGGTCTGAGCCGCTGAATCCAAGCGAAGCAGTAGGTTCAAAATTGTCAGACAACGAAAATGAATGGGAAGTAATTGGTATCATTCCTGCATCTGAAAACGTCGCAGACGGTCTCAATATACTACAGCACTGGCACGAGCCTATCGAAATGAAAGGCTACGTTCTGGGCGGAAATGGCCTGGCTGGTGTTAACTCTGAAACCTGTGCCCTTGAAGGACAGGGTCACGGTATGATTGTCACTAGTATCAAAACCAGCCAAGGTGTTGTAAGTTTAGATGGAGAGCATGACGATGAATACTCACTTGGTGATACGGACATATTTGGTGGCTGGACATTTATCCTATTCTTCCTACTTGTTGGAGTAGGAGGAGGAGTCGGACTCTTTGTGGTCTCGACTATGGTTATCAGGCAGGGTGCAAAAGCAACTGCAGAAGCACTGCTTGGAAGAGAAGGATTCGCTAAATCTGTTCAAATGAAGAAAGACATCAAGCAATCAAAGAAAGATGGGCTTCTTCCTCCTGAACAAAAAACCTCGCCAAAGAAGAAATCATCACCTCCTCCAAAGAAGAAAAAGGAGGAAGATGTTGCTATTCCGGGCTTCAGTCTAGACAGCGTTTTACAATCTGATAGCAGTGATAGCGGGCAGAAGACCTTCGGTGGCGGAAATTCTGTCGTAGTCACTAGTGAAGCCAAGGAAATGGAATCCGCACAGCCTGTTGCATCATCCATGCCTCAAGTCTCCAATACACCAATGCCTTCTGCTGGAGTTGTTTCTACTCAACCTGAGCCTGCAAAAAGAGAACACTTCTCTTCGAGTATGTCGCGCAGCGCCACCCAACCTACTGCTGCTGCTAACCCGACTAAGGGAAGCAGACCAGTAAAACGTCGCTCGGTGAAAAAGCGTGCTGCGCAGAGAACTGAACCAGAACCTCAGCCGGAAAGAGTAGTCGAAAACAAGAGAGCATCAGTTGCTGATGATGAGGAATTCAGTGACTTCTCATTCTAGGCCCAAGGCACATCCTTAGCACCACGAACGAGCAATTGCTCAGTATGCCATTCTAGAGTTGCTGGACTGAGAATAATCGGTTCTCCGTCAGCTTGAACCCAGGTCGACAAAGGTAGAGGTACATCGGATACCTTACCTTTGGAATCAACCGGTTTGATCTCAATGCGGTTCGCCTTTTGCATTGTGATTCCCCATTTTCCAACGTGTTTGCCTTTTTTCATTGGCCCCATCAAAGATAACATGGCGATTCTTGAAAGCCTTGGAGCATACATTATCATACCATCATTATCGACGGGAGATACGCCTGGACAGACTTTGTAGCCTCCACCGAAAGTTTCACCGGTTGTTGCAGCAAACATCGTGAAGTCAATTATTTCACCTTCAGAATCATCGAGTTTTAACCACACCTTCCTCCTCTTCCAGAATGGAATGGTGGTTATTCCAAGGTAAGTGTATTTCTTATTCCCCTTAATCCACTTCGCTCTCGATAATTTAGCCCTAGACATTGCACTGGTTATTCCAGAATCAGACTCTAGGAATACCCATCGAACCACCTTCCCATCTTGGGTTGCTTCTCCATCCCACTGATTTGGCTTAGGTGCGGGATAATCTCCGGTTGCAGATGCTGGAAATCCTTCCAAGCGCCATGCGGCACATCTTCTGTCAACTCCGTTTGCAAGCACATCGATTGCTTGGTCCACATCTTTCCTAGAAATTCCCTGGGTTATTGCGTAATCGTTACCCGAGCCAAAGGGAAGAATTCCCAGCGGTATATCGCTGCCTCTTAGGGCACTGGCTACTTCATGTACGGTTCCATCACCGCCAACTGCGACTATTGGACCTTCCACATTTTGCTGTCGCAATTCCCAAGCGATTTCGCTAGCGTGACCAACGCTATTTGTCATGTGAGTTACAACATCAAACCCTTTTGATTCTAATTTTGCAGAAATAGAGGGCCATCTTTTGCCGCATGTATGGTCCCTGCTAGCAGGATTAACGATGCAGTGTAATGCTCCCATAATGGTGCCTATGATACGTTGAGGACATCAACCCTCTTGTCCCTACAAGGCGATGGCCTCATGTCTGATGCCTACCTCGCGTGGGTCATGGCTTGGAGCGATGCAGAGCATGAATACATGCGGCGCGCTATCGAAGTCGCAGAAAAAGGACGAGGGCAAGTCAGGCCAAATCCACTAGTCGGGTGTGTATTAGTCAAGGACGGAAAAGTCATTGCAGAAGGATGGCATGACCATCTAGGTGGGCTACACGCAGAGCAAATGGCGATCCACGATGCTGAAGAAAAAGGCCACAACACAAACGGAGCAACCGCTTACGTTACTCTAGAGCCTTGCAATCACTTTGGTAGGACTCCACCCTGTACAGAAGCACTGCTATGGGCAGGAATCAGCAATGTAGTAATCGCTCACGGAGACCCAAATCCAATCGTAAGAGGAAACGGCATATCTGTATTAGAGGATGCTGGAATTAAGGTTGAGACTGGATTATTGGAAGATGAAGCTGCACACCAAATGAGAGAATTCCTACACTGGTGTGGCAATCGAAAACCATTCGTTACTGTCAAAGTTGCTATCGACGCTAATGGCTCGGTAGATGATTTGTCTAAGGGCCCTGCTAGATTCACAAGTGAAGAATGCTTGAAGGAAGTTCACAGGTTGCGAAAGGACTGCTGTGCAATTTTAGTTGGGGCGAACACGGTAATCAGGGATGACCCTTCTCTTAACGTCAGACTTGTTGAATCACAGAGACAGCCCCTGAGAGTGGTTATCGACCCAAACAACCGAATAAATTCCAACTCCAAAGTACTGACTGATGGATTGGAAACCAAACACCTAACAGATGATTTCCGAGGACTCTCCGCTATGCTGGATATGCTTGGAGATTTAGAAATCCAGAGGTTATTGGTCGAAGGCGGGCCCGATACAATCAATCGATTCTTGAATTCTGATTTGGTTGATGAGTTCATTTTAGTTCAATCAAACCTAACCCACAGCGAACCTGTTCAAGCTGATTTTGACCTCTCAAAATTCACTAACATGGAGCAGACGAAATGGGGCGAAGAGTCTGTAAAGATATACACGAGATGATTTGATGAACTCAAATCCATCTGCAATAATTGCACTGCGTGGATGGCATCCTGCAATTTCGAGGGCTGAAGCAAAGGCTATGTTTTCTACTTCTGACGTAGAGAGAACCGATGCCAGAAGACTACTGATTGCAAATGGGGAAAGTGATTGGGAAAACGCTCACAGAATGTCTGGCTGTGAATGTGTTTTAGTCGGTGGCGGTATTGCAAAATGGGAATCAATTGACGCCTTATTAGCAAAAATTACTGTGACTGCAAAAAATTCGATGGCAGTTGAATGTTGGAGACATGAAGGCAAACTTCCCGTAGCAACTAGAGATATCGAGAGGCAATTGGGGGGGAAATTCCACGATGCTGGCTCAACATTTGACCTCGATAATCCAAAACACAAATTCGGAGTTGTATTGGACAATTCGGCAGGTTACGTCGCATGGGGTTGGATGGTAGGCCAAGGACCCGGGAAACATGGTTGGTCTGCAATGCGCGCAAATAAGCGGCCGTTCTTCCGCCCTGTGAGCCTAGAGCCACGCTTAGCAAGGTCTGCAGTAAACATTGCAGCAGGAACTAGAGATGGAGTCGTCGTTGACCCAATGTGCGGAACTGGTGGAATACTGATTGAGTCTGCGCTAAGCGGGAGAGAAACTCTCGGTATCGATTTCGACCCTGTTATGGTTGATGGTTGTCAGCAAAATATCGACTGGGCAGAAGTTGACGCCAAAGTTGTGAGAGGAGACGCTACAAGATACGAGTTTCCAGATGACGTTGCTGCAGTAGTTGTTGACCCGCCTTACGGCAGGAATTCACCCAGCGATGAGAAATTGATCGAAGACATGCTGGAAAATATTCGGAAGCAGTCCCCCGAGAGTAAACTCGTAGTTATTCTGCCTGTTGCTCCTGGCGGCGATGACCTAGATGAAGAAATCACAACTGATATCAAGTTACACGGTTATGAAATTGAGACTGCGTACGGTATTCGAGTACACAAGTCCCTAGGTAGAGTTCTGATTATTGCTAGAGCTTCGACTCAAAATTGAGTAATCGTAGAGCATCATCTTCGGTTGGCTCATCAAATTCACTTGTGTAAGGACACAGGTCATCCAAGATAGCCAAATCTTTCTCATCCAATATTACGGGATATGTGCGACAGCCAAGTGGCCTTGCATCATATACGGTACAGATGCCGGGGGCGGTAGGTAAATCTGAACTGGTAGCCAAAAAGACACATGCTTTGGTATCTTGATTGTTCAACAATCGCCTAATTCCAGAATCATCTCTACTGCAAAATTGTTCTTCAGACAATCCAGTTCTCCTCGAAAGTCGGCTCGCCTCTGTTGCTGTTATCGGCATGACTGTCTCTCTACAGCACATGCTACAACCCTTCTCTACGCAAGGAGAGTTGCTTGCCATGATACGCTCTAGTTGGCACAGGCTCTTGAATGAACGCGAGGGTGTGATTCAAGAAGGGGTGGCTTTTCGGCGGTGCAGGGCAATTAGGGTAGTCTGGATATCCTTCCGGCCTTCGGAGCCGGAGACGTGGGTTCGAATCCTGCATTGCCCGCCAAAATTTCACTAATTCGGGCGTGAGACTCAAGTGCCTGCGCCCTGTGCGAGATTCATGGGCTGCAATCTTCGTGACCTTGCTAATGCAGAAGATACCACTATGGATGCTATGAAAGGCAAGAAGGTAGGAATAGACAGTTTCCTACTTGCATTCCAATTTCTAACTACTATTCGCGACCGCTCCCCTACTGGAGATGGTGGTCCGCTCCGAGCCGACAATGGCAAAGTTGTAGCGCACTTGATGGGTTTTCTGTCAAGAGCATCCCTGCTTCTCTCAAAAGGAGTTAAACCGGTTTTCATCTTTGATGGAAAGCATCCAGAACTGAAGAAGGATGAGATGGATGCTAGAAGGGAACGCAGGGAGCAAGCTGAGGCCGATTGGAAGGCTGCGCTAGCGGTAGGAGATTTCGCAACCGCCCACAAATTAGCACAACGCTGTGTCAAATATACACCCGAAATGGTAGAAGAATCAATTGAGATGCTTACTTTGATGGGGATTCCTGCATTTAGAGCAGAGGCTGAAGGTGAGGCTCAAGCAGCGGTAATGGCAGCAAAAGGGCAGTTGGATGCTGTAGCAACTCAGGACTGGGACGCACTCCTGTACGGCGCGCCGACCGTCATCAGAAACTTCACTTCAGATGGGAGTAAAAGAATGGGAAGAATTGTGCGTGCTCAAAGAATCGAGTTAGAGCAAATCCTGGCCGATAATGAACTCAGTAGAGACCAACTAATCGATTTGGCAATAATGATTGGAACAGATTTCCATCCTGGAATCAAAGGAATCGGTCCGAAGACTGGACTCAAGTTGATTAAAGAACACGATACGATTGAAGCTGTATGTGCTGCAAAGGGTAAGGAGATTCCAGAGCGACTCGATGAAATCAGAGAGATTTTCAGAGACCACCCTGTTGTCGAGGTATCTGATGAACAATTGGAACAAGGTCAAGTCGATGTTGATGGTTTGAAGAAATTCTTAGTTGAGGATAGGCAATTTTCGCAAAAGAGATTTGACAATGCAATGGACTTACTTGAGGATGCAGGGCTAGTAAGAACTGGTGGCCAAACTTCACTTTTCTCTTTCTGAGATAAAACGTAGCGGGCTCGCTAATACAGACTCTCCATTCCATTCTGTAACTACTCCTCTAGCAATGCTTTGTGCATCTGCTATTGCTTCACTGATTTTGTTGATAGGAGAGGTCGGTATTCCTTCCAGTAAATCACATACCTGAGATTTGGTCATGTCAATCACCTTTGACTGAACCATATCGACGACTTTTTTTCGTGAATTCACCCGCAATTCATTTGTTGACCAGACGTTCTCGAACTCCAAATATTGTGATAATTTTTCGAATTGAGAATCTGAGCCGACTGCAATTACAACCCATCCATCAGTGGTTTGGAATGCTTGATATGGAACCAAATTTGGATGGCCAGAACCAAGGAGGCCCGGGTTTTGTCCGCTAGTAATCTGATTTTGACCTTGATTTGCCAAAGAGGCGATTGCGCAATCCCATAATGAGACGTCAATGTGAGAATTCTTCCCTGTTCTTTCGCGCTTGAACAATGCCGCAAGGATTGCGTTTCCAGCGTAAAGTCCTGTGATGATGTCAATCCAAGCAACACCAACCTTCACAGGCCCAGCACCCTCTTCTCCGGTGATACTCATTATGCCACTCATTGCCTGAAGAGCCAAGTCGTATCCCGGTTCTTGTGATCTGGGCCCTGTCTGTCCAAAACCAGTGATTGAACATAGAATCACATCGTTTGGAATTGGACCGATTAGGCGTTCTAGTTGCCCCGGTCTGAAATTTTCGATAACTACATCAGACTTAGAAATTAAATCTTGAATTGCTTGCTTATCCTTCTTGAGATCGTGGAAAATAATCTCCTTACCTCTATTGCATGAAAGATGGTAAGCAGCGGTTCCATCCTCTAGAAATGGCGGGCCCCAGCCGCGTGTATCATCTCCCCAAGGAGCCTCAACCTTCGTGACTTGGGC
>MDTD01109191.1_pt1 | contig 21080 bp, 21 predicted proteins | sample 811221 | NCBI WGS metagenome assembly MDTD01 (sample SAMN05326646, study PRJNA326480) | marine metagenome | isolation source: seawater | place: Pacific Ocean: South West | collected 2011
CTTGTCAGCAATCCCTGGAGACGTCTGGCATGTGCAAGGTTTAAATGGCGCTGGGAAAACTTCCTTGCTTAAAATCATTGCGGGTATCTCGCATCATACGGGGCAGTGTCATGTGTCAGGCGGGGTGGTGTATAGCGGTCATGAGCCTTGTGTGTATGGGCATTTCGATGTAATCGAAAATTTAAATTATACCACCTTGAATGCGCAGCACTATTCCACACAGCACTGGATTGAACAGTGTGCCATATGGCAGCTACCTGAGCGACGTTCTGCACGTCAGTTATCAGCTGGGCAGCGTCAAGCTTTGAATTTATTGCGCATTATCCACTCAGGTGCAGGATGTTGGTTATTAGATGAATCTACGCAGTGCTTAGATGTTGATAAAGCTCAATTATGGGCTCAGGCCTGCCAACAGCATGTTCAAGCCGGTGGGGTCATCTTTTTAACAACTCATATGGCTCAAGACCTTTTGTTGTCAATGGTGACGCAGCGTATCACATTGGAGGCCATGCATGTTTGACGCTCAGTTAAGGTTGTGTTCATTGGAATGGCGTTTGGCTTACCGTCAAGGTTGGCAGTGGTGTTATGGCCCTGGGGTATATGCACTGCTTTCAATTGTAGCGCATTGGGTTGTGCAAGGTGTTGCGCCCAGTCTGTGGCCTCAAGTGGGTTGGGTGATCGTATGGATTTTAGCTTGCTTAAGTGTCATTCTGAGTGTTCAAACATTTTTTGCGCCGGATGAGGAATATGCGATGTCATTATTATGGTGTGTTCGTGGAGCCCCTAGAACTTTTAGATTATGGTTGAAATATACAATAGGGTGTTGTTATTTAATCCTTCCTTTGAGCTTCATGTCTTATCTATTAAGTGGCCTACTTGCTATGCCTATGTTGAGCTCAATGACATTTTTATCTGCGCTGGCTTTAGCGGTGAGTTTGATTTTAGGTTTGGGTTTAAGTGTTGCCAATTTATCTTCTGCGCTGGGAGGACAGTCTAATTTATTAATCATGATTACTTTGCCGCTCTATGTGCCTGTTATTTTTTGGGGAGGAGGTGCAATATGGCATACTCAGCTGGGATTAAGCGCACAATACGAATGGTATGTGTTATCAGGATGTCAATTGATTGGTTGGATCTTGTTTCCTTGGTTGATGTCGATGACGGTTAAGATAGGAGTAGATCCATGAAGCAATGGTATCAATGGATGGCTTTAGAGTACTTTTTTAAGCGATCAGCACCTTATGGCGCTTATTGTTTAATAGGGGGAATGATTGTCATGGTCACTGCAGTGCTTTGGGGTGGATTCTTGACACCACCTGATGTTCAGCAGGGTGAAGCGTATCGAATGATCTATATGCATGTCCCCTGTGCAGCTGGGGGCATGGTCGTGTATGCTGGCATCAGTATCGCAGCTTTAATCCATTGGGTATGGCGTATTAAACTAGCTGATGTCTGTATGACAGCATTTGTCCCAGTTGGAGCGGTATTGACTGCATTGGCTTTAGGCAGTGGCTCAATTTGGGGGCGACCGATGTGGGGGGCCTGGTGGGTGTGGGATGCACGTCTCACCTCCTGTTTGATCTTATTGTGTTTGTACCTAGGATTGATGGCATTGCGTCAATCAATCAGTGATGGGACACAAGCTGCTCGGGTATGTGCATGGGTCACTTTAATAGGCGCACTAGATCTGCCCATCATTCATTATTCTGTCAATTGGTGGAATACTCTACATCAACCTGCAACAATGCTCGCTTTTAAGGCGCCCAGCATTGATGCATCTATGTTATGGCCTTTGCTTTTGAGTTTATTTGGCATGGCTTTATGGTGTATCGGGCTGGGTCTGATTCGAATGCGAACATTGATTATCATGCGTTATCGTCATTTATCTTGGGTTCAGCGTTATTTGGGAGGTATTGATGCAGCATGTTAATTATATTTTAGCGTGTTATGCCCTTGTATTAGGCGGTGTAATACTATTAACCGCATGGGTGTTATATACGCACCAAAAAATCATGCGATTGATGCAGGAGAGGTAATGGAGTCTCATCGTAAAAGACGTGTGATAACCCTCATCGCGGTGATGCTGATATGTGGCTTGGGTGGCGCAATGCTCTTGATGGCATTGCGCTCGCACATTGAATTATATTTAACACCTACACAGTTGCTCGCACAGCAATCTCACCTAAACCATACGTTTCGTTTGGGGGGATTTGTGGTGATGGATAGTGTTCAAGTGCTGCCCAATCAAAATGGAATTGTCTTTCAAGTCAGTGATCTAAAACATGAAGTGAAGGTTCATTATAAAGGTATTTTGCCAGCTTTATTTAAACCCGGAAAAGGGGTCGTGTTATCGGGCATGTGGTATCATGGTCAAGTTGAGGCCAGTGAAGTGTTGGCCAAGCATGATGAAAATTATCGTCCTCCTGGTTTAATTGATCCTTCAAAGATCAAATCTCGTTAACTTAAGTCGGTGGATCACTATGGGACCTGAAATTGCTTTCATTTTATTTATACTTTCAATGTTAAGTGCCGGTGGTGTGATGCTGGTCCCGTATAGTCGCTTAAATCCTGAGGTGATTTTGACCTTGTCTAGGCGTATGGCTTATCTTCAAATGTGTTGTTTGACCGCCAGTGTATTGTTATTGCTGTGGGCCTTTATTGAAAGTGACTTAACGGTACAAATTGTCGCACGATACAGTCATGCCACCATGCCTTTCATGTATCGTGTATGTGCTTTATGGGGAGGGCATGAAGGTGCCTTGTTGTTATGGATTTGGATTTTGACAGCATACGCTTGTGTCGTGGCCATTGGGCGTCATCATGTTTTAGATACATTGCGATCTCATGCATTATCAATTTTGGCTTTGATTTACCTTGCTTTGGGTTCATTTTTGGTGATCACATCCAGTCCATTTGCTCGATTTTTGCCAGCGAGCCCAGATTCAGGGCAGGGCTTGAACCCTTTATTGCAAGATGTAGGCATGGTGATGCATCCACCAATGTTATATGTGGGTTATGTGGGATTATCTGTAGTCTTTGCGTTTACTGTGATTGCTGTGTTACGTAATCAAGTCAATGCTCAGTTTGCGCGTGCCATTCAATCCTATGCATGGTTTGCATGGGGTGCTTTGACAGTGGGTATTATTTTAGGTAGTTGGTGGGCTTATCGAGAATTAGGTTGGGGGGGGTGGTGGTTTTGGGACCCTGTTGAAAATGCATCGTTTATGCCCTGGTTGGCCGCGCTGGGCTTGCTGCACATGTTGATGGTGTTAGAGCGCACATCACTATGGATCGTCTGGACCGTACTTCTGGCTGCATTGGGGTTTGTGTTAAGTTTAATGGGAACCTTTTTGGTGCGCTCAGGTATTTTAGTTTCAGTGCATGCGTTTGCAGAAGATCCTCAGAGAGGGTTGGTTTTGCTCTTGTACTTTGGAGCTTCAATGATTGCCACTTGTCTTTTATTGATGCGTTGTGCCTCACAATCCACTGAGTCAAAGCGACCTTTAGCGGTTCGTGTGCGTTGGATGGCCGCTGGATCTGTGCTCTCAATGGTTTCATTGTTAACCGTTGTTATTGGAACATTGTATCCGCTCATTGCTCAGGCTTTTTTTCAGGAGAAAGTGTCAGTGGGTGCGCCTTACTTTAATCAAATCCTAACCCCTATTTTTTTGTTGTCGGCTGTTTTGTCAAGTTGTGCGGTTCAAGTGTCAGCGCGTCAACAAAAATTAACACGGCAGTGGCTTCAATCTGCATTTTGGATTGTTATGCTTGAGTGTGTTGTTTTAGGCTTGATCTTTCTCAATCATCAACCTATAACGTTGAAGTGGGTTTTGGCCAGTACGGTTGCAGTTGCCTTGGCTTACAGTAGCTTAATGAGTGTTTATCAACGTAGGGCTTCTTGGGGAATGGGATGGGCTCATGTGGGGTTTGCGGTGGTGATACTGGCTGCTGTCAGTGTGTCTGAATTTGAAACGTTGTCTCAGTGGTCATTGCAACCCGGTGAAGTGGTCAAACAAGGTGATTGGCGCATTCATTTTCAATCAATTTCAACTCAAAAAGCTTCAAACTATCGGGCACGTGAAGCACATATTGATTTAGTCAATACTCAAACAGGAGAACGATTGATGTTGAAGCCTCAGCAGCGCCTTTACACGGATTCAGGGACTGCATTGGCTAAGGTGGCTATTGATGTGGGAGTATGGCGTGATATTTATGTTGCGCTAGGTCAGCGATTGAACCAAAATCAATGGGCTGTTCGCGTGATGATTAAACCGGGTGTGCGCTGGGTTTGGTATGGAGGTGTATTGATGGTGATCGGAATGTGGATGGTGTATTTAAGGCGTGCTCAGGCCCGGGAGGTGTGATGCGAGTTCAAGCCTTGTATTCAGTTATAGGTATTCTATTCATCAGTATTGTGATGTATGTCTTGTTTGATCGGCTGGGTCAGGATCCTCGTGAAATTCCGAGTGTTCAGCTTGGGCAGCTTGTTCCAGATCGTATGCTTCCCACCTTGAATGGAGGGCCGCCAAAGCAGATCAAAGCGTATTTGAAAGGCAAGCCTAGTTTGATCCATTTTTGGGCCACCTGGTGCATGACCTGTCAAGTTGAACATCCTACACTCATTGAGGATCAACGGTTTAAAGGCATGACATTCATTGGGGTGCTCTTTAAGGATGATCCGGTGCATGCGAGTCAATGGTTGAGGCGAATGGGCAATCCTTATCAAGTTGTATTGTTAGATCATTCCGGTGAGCTTGCAATGGATATGGGGGTCTATGGAACACCCGAAACATTCCTGGTCGATGCTCAGGGGCGCATTGTCCTAAGGCATACGGGTTTAGTTGATGATCGAGTTTGGCGAACTGTATTGTTGCCTGCACTTCAGAAGTTAAAGTTAACCAGAGTTGATTCAGTCAGAGGTCTTCATGTTTAGAGTCATGTTATGTATGGGGGCGCTTATCTGTGGTCTTGCATGGGGGGGGGCTTTGTATCCTTTTAAGCATGATGCAGATGCAAAACGTTTTCATCAGTTATTGGTTCAGTACCGATGTTTGGTGTGTCAAAATCAAACGTTACTTGATTCAGACGCTGACTTTGCTCAAGATATGAAGTCTCGTATGTATGTTCAAGTGCAGCAAGGTGTTTCAAATGAGATGATTCAAGCTGATTTGCTGCGTCACTACGGTTCAGCCATTGCTATGGTGCCTCCACAGTCTGGTCGGCACTGGGTGTTATGGACTGCTCCAATTTGGTTGTTGTTGATCTTAAGTCTTGTGCTCTACCGGCGTACACCCAAGTGAAAGAATGCAGGGTGCATGCATTCGATTGACATGGGGTGATGTAGAAGAGAAATCGATCAGTCGAGCGCTGATATAATATCAGCATACTTCTTGGGTTCATCTCCCAAAGAGATTTATAGGTTAAGTTGAGGTTTGCTGGTGAGGGCAGTCACGTTGAGTGGGCCCTGTGTACCACTGTCGAGGACGATGAATTCGATGATGGGGGTCATTGAGCATTTCTAGCCAATGGCTGGTCCATCCAGCTGTTCGGGCAAGGGCAAATAAAACTGTGAAGTATTGAGGGGGAAAGCCCATTGCTTTAAGGGTAAGGCCTGAATAAAAGTCAACATTAGGGTATAATTTTTTCTCAATGAAGTAAGGATCATTTAACGCTTTGTCTTCAAGTGTTAATGCCAGTTCAAATAAAGGGTCTTTTGAACCTTGATTTAAATTAATCATATCATGACAAATATTACGCATAATGCGGGCTCTAGGGTCATAATTTTTATAAATTCGATGCCCAAAACCCATGAGTCGAAATGGATCTGATTTATCTTTTGCTTTATTGAGGTATGTTTCAACCTGTGCGGCGGATCCAATTTGATTGAGCATACATAGACAAGCTTCGTTAGCACCGCCATGTGCAGGGCCCCAAAGTGCTGAAATGCCAGCTGATAACGCTGCATACAAGGGGGTGCCAGTAGAGCCAGCCATGCGCACTGTTGAAGTCGATGCGTTTTGTTCGTGATCGGCATGAAGTGTGAAAATAACATCTAAGGCCCGTGTGACTTTAGGGTCGATATCAGTCTTGCCAAAACATAAAAACAAGAACTGGTTGATGTAGCCTAGATTGGGTTGAGGTTCAAGAATCGGTTGTTCTGTTAAGGTGCGTAGAATATTTGCAGCTAATCGAGGTAGAACATGGATTGCGTCTAAAGCTTGTTGTAAGCGATCAGCAGGTTTGTTTGAAGGCAGAGATTGGTGAGCTGCTTCATGGGCTAAATGTGACAGTAGTAATCCCATTGGGTGAGCTGATTGATTCTGAGTAGGAAGTGAGGCTTGAATGTTTCGGGGTTCGCACAGTGTTGCTTCAAATGTATCGGGCGCAGGCGGAAGAGAGCCTTTCAGTAACAAATGCACAATGCTCGGGTAAGTATAATGGATGGCAAGTTGCTCAATAGGGTAGCCGCGATAAAGTAGCTGCCCCGCATCTCCATCAATGTAGGTAATGGTCGATTCACAGGCTGCTGTTGAAATGAATCCAGGATCGTAAGTGAATAGTCCTTGCTGAGACAGTGATGAGACGTCAATAACGTCAGTGCCTAATGTCGCGGGGTGTTGTTCAAGTGGGTATTCATTAGATTGATCGGCTGTTATAAGTTTTGCCTGGCGGGCATCCTGATCCATGTTCAAGTCCTTGCTCTAATTAAAGTGAAAGTTTTAACGCTCACTATTATAATTTAATGTTTAGTTATTTCAAGGCGTGATGTCGGATTCATGATAATTATCAACCCGGTGATTGTTATTTGCCGCTTATATAGATATAATCAATCTACATGAGTCGTTTTAGAAGCGGCATTTCTTGATTGAGTGTGAGCGGGAGTGTGTGATGGCGGTTGATAAGAGGCCTGTTTTTCTCAACCTTTTTAAGATTCGTTTCCCAGTGACTGCATTGGTTTCAATTGCGCATCGAGTGAGCGGCATTGTTATGGTGTTGGCATTGCCTGGATGGTTATGGGTGTTGCAATCAATATTAGGGCCTGAAGCAGGTTATCAGTCGATGTTGAGCACATTACACCAATATGCTGTCTTGGTTTGGGTCAGCTTAATGGCGTTAGTGATGCATCTATTGGCAGGGCTGCGGCATTTAGTGATGGATATGGGCTGGGGTGAATCATTGTGTGCTGCACGGGCGTCAGCTTGGTTAATTGGTGGGCTAGCAGCTAGCTGTGCGGTGATGTTTGGAGTCATGTTATGGGTGTAAAATTAAATCCTCAATCGCGTGGATTGTTGACTTGGTTGTGGGTTCGCATCAGTGCAGTGGCCATGTTGATTTATTTCGTCTGGGTGATGGCTTTATTCTTTTTTCCTCATTCGCAACAAGACTGGATCAATCATCTACACGCGTTGCCCATGCGCATGATGGGCATGATTGCTTTATTGGGGTTGCTATTCCATGCGGGATTTGGTTTGTGGACGGTGTTGACTGACTACGTGAAAACACAGTGGATGAGAAGGGCCCTTGAAATTATAACTTCTATATTTCTTGTGGCATGCTGTGTTTGGGGAATAATTTTATTAGGTGGTTGAAATGAGTATAAAGACAAAAGTATGTGATGCAATCATTCTTGGAGGAGGCGGTGCAGGCTTACGTGCAGCCCTTCAGCTGGGTGCTCAAGGCCATAATGTGATCGTTTTGTCTAAAGTATTTCCAACGCGTTCGCATACTGTGGCTGCACAAGGGGGGGTGAATGCTGCATTAGGGAATGCAGATGGAGATGATGATTGGCGTTGGCATATGTATGATACGGTTATGGGGTCTGATTTTCTAGGAGATCAAGACGCCATCGAATACATGTGTGAGCAAGCGCCTAGTGCGATTATTGAATTAGAACATTTTGGCTTGCCTTTCTCCCGAGATGCTTCTGGTAAGATTTATCAACGTGCTTTCGGAGGTCAAACGCGTGAATATGGAAAGTCATTAGTGCATCGAACCTGCTGTGCTGCAGATCGAACGGGCCATGCGATGCTCCATACCCTGTATCAACAATGTGTAGGTGCAGGGGTGTGTTTTTATAATGAATGGTATGGGTTAGATTTGGTCAAAGCTCGAGATGGTTCCATTGCGGGTGTCGTTGCCTTGTGTATGGAAACGGGTGAAGTGGTTTATTTTAAATCACGCGCCACCATTTTGGCTACGGGGGGGGCTGGACGTATCTTTAAATCAACCACAAATGCATACACCTGTACGGGTGATGGTTTAGGGATGGTGCTGCGTGCAGGCTTGCCGCTACAAGATATGGAAATGTGGCAGTTTCATCCGACCGGTATTGCAGGCGTAGGTGTGTTAATTACAGAAGGATGTCGTGGTGAAGGCGGTTACTTGCTTAACGGAGAAGGTGAGCGATTTATGTTACGTTACGCGCCGCACATGAAAGATTTAGCTTGCCGAGATGTGGTGTCACGTTCTTCAATGATTGAAATTCGTGAAGGTCGAGGATGCGGTCCCAATAAAGATCATGTGTTATTGAAGCTGGATCATCTGGGTGAAGCCGTTTTGAAAGAGCGCTTACCAGGCATCATGGAGCTGGCTAAAACATTTGCGCATGTGGACCCTACTCAAGCGGCTATTCCTGTTGTGCCAACGACTCATTACCTCATGGGAGGGATCCCAACGACTCGCTTCGGTGAAGTATTAACGTTAGATGATCAAGGGCGTGATCAAGTTGTAACGGGTCTATATGCAGCGGGTGAAGCGGCCTGCGTGTCTGTGCATGGTGCAAATCGTTTAGGTGCAAATTCGTTATTGGATCTGGTTGTTTTTGGTCGAGCCAGCGGTCAGCGTGTGTTAGAACATTTAGATCATTTGCATGAATCTGAAGTGGATTCAGATGCCATTGATTTTGCATTGGCGCGTTTGAATCGTTGGAATCGTGGTGAAGGAGATGTTTCCGTTTCACACATGCGGGCTCAATTGCAAACAGTGATGCAGAATGATTTTGGAGTCTTTAGAGAAGATACTGCCATGACTGAAGGATTGACGCGTATTGAAGCTTTAATGGAGCAGCATCAACGAACGCGCCTTGATGACTTAAGTCAAACCTTTAATACGGCCCGAATTGAAGCGTTAGAATTAGATAATCTATTCCTAACTGCTCAAGCCAGTGCGGTTTCAGCACATGCTCGAAAAGAGAGTCGAGGGGCGCATGCTCGTGCAGATTATCCCGATCGAAATGATAAAGACTGGCATTGTCATTCTATTTTCTTCGAAGATGGGCGTTTTATGAAGCGTGCTGTGAATATGAAGCCTAATCAAGTTAAACCCATTGAACTGAAGGAGCGTGAAAGCTGATGGAAATTGTCATTCAACGATTTGATCCTGAGCATGATTCAAAACCTTATTTACAGTCGTATACAGTGGACCCAAGCGCCTTTCAAGGCGTGATGCTGCTTGATGCCTTAGAGCACCTTAAAACGCAAGATCCTACCTTATCTTTTCGTCGCTCATGTGGGGGAGGTGTTTGTGGTTCAGATGGTATGAGTATCAATGGACGTAATGGATTAGCTTGTGTCACTCAGTTAAATACTTTGCCTCAAAAAGTAACACTTTATCCATTGCCTGGCATGCCAGTTATTCGTGATTTAATTGTCGATTTAACTCGATTTTATAAGCAGTATGAATCGATCAAGCCTTGGCTCGTGGGTGATGAGGTTTCACCCGATTCAGAGCGCTTACAATCTCAAGTTGAGCGTTCAAAGTTAGATGGACTTTATGAATGTATTTTATGTGCATGTTGTACCACTTCATGTCCTTCATTCTGGTGGAATCCTGATGATTTTGCAGGGCCTGCTGCATTGCTTTCAGCGTGTCGCTTTATTCAAGATAGTCGAGATCATTCAAAAGCTGAGCGTCTCAAAGCACTAGAAGGTCTATATGCATTGTATCGTTGTCGAAGTATCATGAACTGCACATCGGTATGCCCTAAATCTTTAAATCCAGCTGAGGCCATTGCAACGATCCGACGTGATATGTTGAATGCTGGAACTTCTAATACAGAACTGTCGGTACATTCATGATTGAAACTCAACAGCAATTATCTTGTTTGAATGGTTCAACAGCTGCGTACGTTGAAGATTTGTATGATCAATATTTAATTGATCCCCAATCCATCCCTCCAGAATGGAAAATATTTTTCGATGAACATGCTTCAGGTGGTTCGAAAGTTTTTCATCAGGCGATTCAAGCAGACATTTTAGCTCAAATAGAGCATAAGCGTCATGCTCAAAGTGTGGTGATTCAGTCAAATGAAGCACAGGTTAAAGCGTGGTGTGATACTGTCCGATCTCAGGGATATCATGTTGCGCAAGTTGATCCTTTGGGGCTCCACCCCCCCCAACAGTTGGAATCATTAACTTTACAGTATCATGGGCTTAAAGATCTGACTCAGATCATTGATCCTCAATGGAGCCAGGCTTCAAGGCCTTATTCACTTCAGATACTACAACAGCGTTTAGAAACCAGCTATCAAGGATCGATTGGTAGTGAAGTGGCGCACCTTCAAGATCCAGTCAAGCGTCGTTGGTTGTGGTCACAACTGGATACATTTGCTGATTTTAAATTGACAGAAACTGAGCAAACAGAGGTTTTACACCAACTGATACGTGCTGATGGGATGGAGCAATTTTTGGCGCGTAAATTTGTCGCTCAAAAACGATTCTCATTAGAAGGGGGGGATGCTTTAATTCCCTTAATGGAAGCTCTTTTAACGGAAGGCGCTCAACATCATGGTTTGAAAGAATTAGCTGTATGCATGGCTCATCGAGGTCGTTTAAATGTTATGGCCAATGTATTTGGTGTCTCAATGCAAATGATTATGGATCGTTTTACAGGTGTGGTAGAGTCCGACTTTGAAACATCCGGTGATGTGAAGTATCATTTGGGATGCAGTGCATCACGTGAGGTTCAAGGCCAAACAGTGCATCTGTCCATGGCCTATAATCCTTCTCACCTTGAATTTGTGAATCCAGTGTTACAAGGCATGGTCAAAGCTAAACAAATACGCGATTATCCACAAGATCCTACAGCCATTTGTGCGGTGACCTTGCATGGTGATGCTGCGGTATGCGCACAAGGTGTGGTTCCTGAAACATTAAATTTATCACGTACTGAGGCGCATGGCATTGCTGGCGGTATCCATATTATTGTTAATAATCAAGTTGGACATAGTGTCAGTCACGTTCAGGACATGACTTCATGTCAGCGTATTTCAGATATCTTTAAAGCGTTTGATATACCCGTATTACATGTCAATGGAGATGATCCTGAAGCCGTTGTTTTTTGTGCACGCCTTGCCATGGCATATCGTGCTCGTTTTAAAGAAGAAATTGCAATTGATTTAGTCTGTTATCGTCGTTTAGGTCATAATGAAGCAGATGAACCTTCAATCACTCAGCCCTTGATGTATCAAGTGATTCGTGATCGAGCACGGTTACATGAACACTATGCTCAACAATTAGTCACTTCTAAACAATGGACACAAGATCAGTTTCATGATGCATGTGAAACCATTCAAACTCAATGTGCAGCAGGCGATTCACTGATTACAACCTGTGCAGATTCAATAGGGCGGACGCGTGCAGCTGTATGGAAGCCTTTCTTCAATCAATCATGGCAGCAATCGGTTCAAACTGCCGTCACAATTGAACAATTAAAAACACTTGCACAACAGTTACAAACGCATCCTGAAGGCTTTACTTATCAACGGCAAATCCAGCGTTTGATGACGCAGCGTGATGCCATGGCTTCAGGTGACACGCCTATGAACTGGGGGTTTGCAGAATTATTGGCGTATGCTTCACTGATTCAAGAAGGGCACTCCGTTCGTTTGGTGGGGCAAGATGTAAGACGAGGGACTTTTAGTCATCGACAGGCCGTATTGCATGATTATCAAACAGGCGAATCGTATGCATTAATGACGCCCATTGAAGCTCAAAGTGATGCGCAATTTAATGTGTATGATTCTACGCTATCCGAAGCGGGCGTATTGGGCGCTGAATATGGGTATGCCAGTGTTGATCCGAATACATTGGTTTTATGGGAAGCTCAATTTGGAGATTTTTCGAACTCAGCCCAAGTGTTGATTGATCAATTCTTGAGTGCTGCTTGGCAAAAATGGCAGCGATTATGTCATCTAGTCTTATTATTACCACATGGTTATGAAGGGCAAGGCCCTGAGCATAGTTCTGCGAGGCTAGAGCGTTATCTACAGCTCTGTGCACAACATAATATGCAAGTCTGTGTGCCAACCACACCTGCTCAGATATTTCATCTTTTAAGGCGTCAAATTCATCGGCCTTTTAGACAGCCTTTGGTGATTATGTCTCCAAAAAGTTTATTACGTCACCCTGAAGCTATTTCCACTTTTGAAGATTTGTCTGAAGGTGAATTTCAATGTGTATTAGATGATCAAGGGATCCAAAGTCATGAACTGATCAAGCGGGTTGTGCTGTGTTCAGGTAAAATTTACTATGAATTATTCGCGCGTCGTGCAGCTGAATCTATGACGGATGTTGCGCTCATCCGAATTGAGCAATTGTATCCATTTCCATATGAATCTGTTCAGGCTGTATTATCTCAATATGCCCAAGCAACTGAAATTATTTGGTGTCAAGAAGAGCCTCAAAATCAGGGTGCGTGGTACTCAAGACGTCATTGTTTTGAAATATGTATGCAGTCACACCAGACTTTACAGTATGCTGGGCGAGAGCCTTTTGCAGCACCTGCTGCGGGTTCACCCAAATTACATCAAAAACGTCAAGCCGCAGTCATCGATCAGGCGTTAGGGCTTGCAGATATTCAACCAGTTCAATATGGGAGTGTTCAATATGACTGATATCATCGTACCTGAATTACCTGAATCTGTCTCAGATGCCACGGTGGCACAATGGTATAAAGCTGAAGGAGATCCGGTTCAAGCAGGTGAAACGTTAATGGATTTAGAAACTGATAAAGTCATGCTTGAAATTGAAGCAACTGAAACAGGTGTATTGGGGAAAATAGAACAGCCAGTGGGTGCGGTCGTCACGCCGGGTCAGGTGTTAGGGCAGCTTGCAGTGGGTGAAGTTGCTGCTGTGCAATCATCCCCGCAGCAATCGACTGAAGTCAATGAACCCGTGGTTTCAAGTTCAGCTAATTCAGATGAAGCAGATTTGACACGGCAGTTACAGAAGCATAGCCCAACCGTTCGTCGTTTATTACAAGCCAATGGACTCACAGGTCAGGAGATTAAAGGAACAGGAAAATCAGGTCGGTTAACCAAAGAAGATGTTGAATCTTACTTGAAACAACAAAAGGCTTCCTCAACTTCATCCGAGACTCAATCGACTGCAACGATGTCTCCTGCAATGCGTGCACCTCGTCGAGAACCCATGTCACGGTTACGACAGCGTGTGGCTGAACGTTTATCAGAATCTCAAAAAAATGCAGTGATTCTAAGCACCTTTAATGAAGTTGATATGTCAGCCATTATGAACTTAAGAGCACGATATCAACCTGAATTTCAAGATAAACATGGTGTGAAACTAGGCTTAATGTCCTTTTTTGTACGTGCAGTGGTGCAAGCTTTAAAAGCATTTCCAATCATCAACGCTTCAGTAGAAGGTCAAGATATTTTATATCATGATTACTTTGATGTAGGGGTTGCAATTGCAGCACCCAGAGGCTTAGTGGTACCCGTGATTCGTGATGCAGATCAACTCTCTTTAGCTGAGATTGAAAAAACCATTAAGCATTTTGCGATTCAAGCAAAAGAAAATCAACTGACGCTTGAATCCCTCACGGGAGGAACATTTACAGTCACCAATGGTGGTACCTTTGGTTCAATGTTATCGACGCCGATCATCAACCCTCCTCAAAGTGCAATTTTAGGTATGCACAATATGGTTAAACGCCCTGTTGTTGTCGATGATGACATTGTGATTCGCCCTATGATGTATTTGGCTTTATCATATGATCATCGCATCATTGATGGAAGTGACTCTGTTAAGTTCTTAGTGATGATTAAGTCATTACTTGAGGATCCTGCCCGTTTAATTTTAGACCTATAACTAAAGGAGTGATCTGTGAATATTCATGAATATCAAGCAAAGGGTTTGTTGTCTGCGTATGGCATTCCTGTTCCAAAACATCAAGTCATTGAGTCCCCTGAACAAGCATTGCGCGCTTATTCTGACTTAGGGCTTACGCGTGCTGTTGTCAAAAGTCAAATACACTCAGGTGCACGTGGTAAAGCAGGGGGCGTTAAGATTGTTGATGATGCTGCAGCACTGGAAGTCGCTGTTAAATCAATGTTAGGGGTACACTTGGTCACACATCAAACAGGCCCTGAAGGATTACCCGTCAATCAATTGGTGATTGAGGCGCCTTCTGAAATTGAGCGTGAACTCTATCTGGGTGCAGTCATCGATCGTGCAGCACGTGCTATTGTTTTTATGGCTTCAACTGAAGGCGGAATGGATATTGAAACAGTTGCAGCAGAAACACCCGATAAAATTTTAACTTGTGTGGTTGATCCACTTGTGGGTTTACAGCCTTATCAGTGTCGAGCCATGGCTTTTAAACTGGGTTTAAGCGGAACACAAGTACGTCAATGGGTGAACATCATGCAAGGCATTGCAAAGCTCTTTGTTGAACGAGATCTGAGTTTATTTGAAATCAATCCTTTAGTGGTCAATCAAGCCGGTGATTTGGTTTGTTTAGATGCTAAAATTAACATCGATGATAATGCCTTATTCCGACAACCTGAAATTAAAGAAATGAGAGATCCCAGTCAGGAAGATGCACGAGAACATCGTGCTGCACAATCTGATTTAAGTTACATTGCATTGGATGGAGACATTGGTTGCATGGTTAATGGCGCTGGATTAGCCATGGCTACAATGGATTTGATCAAATTACACGGTGGCGCACCTGCTAATTTCTTAGATGTTGGCGGTACTGCAACAGCAGAGCGTGTTGCTGAAGCATTCAATATTATTTTGTCAGACCAGAATATTAAAGCAATTTTAGTTAATATCTTTGGTGGAATTGTTCGTTGTGATTTAATTGCTGAAGGAATCATTGAAGCGGTTTCTAAGACAGGCATTGACATTCCAGTGGTCGTGCGTTTAGAAGGTAATAATGCGATATTGGCCCGAGAAAAACTTGATCAAAGTGGTTTAAATATTATTGCCGCAAATGCATTCAGTGATGCAGCCATACAAGTCGTACAACAAGCACAACAAGGAGAAACATCATGAGCATTCTCATTGATCAAAATACACGTGTGATCTGTCAAGGATTCACAGGCGGTCAAGGCAGTGGGCATAGTGAACAGTCAATTGCCTATGGCACACAATTGGTTGCAGGTGTAACGCCTGGTAAGGGAGGTCAGAGACACCTAGATCGCCCTGTTTATGATACCGTTCAAGCGGTATTAGATGATATGCCTGTTGATGCGACGATGATATTTGTGCCAGCAGCTTTTTGTAAAGATTCTATTTTAGAAGCAGCCGATGCAGGCATTCCTCTCATTGTGTGTATCACTGAAGGTATTCCAGTCCAAGATATGATTGAAGTTAAATCCTACGTCACTTCGCGTGGATTACGATTAATTGGCCCTAATTGTCCAGGTATTATTACCCCAGGTGCTTGCCGAATTGGAATCATGCCGGGTCATATTCACCAACCAGGGCGTATTGGAATTGTTTCGCGTTCAGGAACATTAACGTATGAAGCTGTGAATCAAACCACGCAGTTAGGTTTAGGTCAAAGTACCTGTGTGGGCATTGGTGGAGATCCTATCCCAGGGACAAATTTCATTGATGTGTTAAAATTATTTGAAGCAGATCAAGATACTGATGGTATTATTTTAGTGGGTGAAATTGGTGGGACTGCGGAAGAGGAAGCTGCTGAATTTATTCAAACATCAGTGACTAAACCCGTTGTGGCCTACATTGCAGGTGTAACAGCACCTGCTGGTAAGCGTATGGGGCATGCAGGTGCTATCATTTCAGGTGGGCAAGGCACGGCTCAAGATAAAACCCGTGCGCTAGAAGCTGCGGGTGTTAAAGTGGTACAAGATCCAACACAGTTAGGGACAGCCATGCAATCTTTGCTTGGCTGAGGCGGCTGCATTAGGAATGCTGATGCATTAGATTACTACCGACCCCCGACAGATGAATAGGATACACCACCTTGAACAGTTTCTTCTGTAGTTCTTCTAGTCTTGTTCTGTTCCTGTGCGTTGATAGCCCTTGGAGGTTCAGGAGATTCTGCTCGTCTCTGCATAGAAAAGCCCGAATTGTCCTCAGTTACTGGTTTCGATTCTAAGGCTATTAATGAAGCTCCTAGTGGTATTAATGCCATTGAGAGCATACCAAGCCCTATGCCTGCTAAAGTGAATTTGAGCGTTAACATACCTAATGGGTAAGTTGCAAATGCAGTGCCATCAAAAAGTGCAGGTACACATAATTTTAATAGCCACGCTCGAAATGTCATACTAGACAGTGTACCGCACAGATATCCTGCGAATGAGCTGAGTGTGCCTACGAGTGCGCTGAGTCCGCCCAGGATTTTCAAAATTATCTTCATAAATATATTTAAATAGCGTCACCCAGTGATGGGTTAGGTTGTTTTTGATGCCGATAATTTTTTTGTATATTGTTTTGTGGAGTCACTTGCTAGGCATTGCGTGAGTTTCGATATTCATGAGCAATGATCTATCATGATTCATTTGATTTGAATATAAAAAAGCGCCCGAAGGCGCTTTAAATCATTTTTAGAACATCTAATTATTAAGCATTGTATTTTTTGTAAGCTTTAGATTTAAATATACCCTGCGAAGCTTAGGGGAATATTAAGGTATTAAAGTGTATTAGGTCTTTTTAGAATATGATGATTGAGAGATAGACCTCAGCATTGTGGCAATATGACACATTTTTTTAAAAAAGATCAAAATGTTATTTGAGTGATGTATTGTCTATATAAGGGTTTGAGTCTGCTCGAAAGCTTAATCGAACTGGAATGCCCTTGAGTTTAAAGCGTTTTCTAAAGACATTTTCAAGATAGCGATGATACGATTTAGGTAATGATTGTGTTTGTTTCCCATGAATCACAATATAGGGTGGGGTGCCTGAAGAGAGATGAGCAAAGCGTAGTTTAATCCGGCGACCTTTGATCATCGGTGGAGGATGGTCAATCTGTGCTTGTGTGAGGCATTGTGTGAGTTCAGAAGTTGAAGGACGTTTTTGGGTACTTAAATATGCGGTTTTCACCGATCGCATGAGGCGGTTTAATCCTTGATGTGCTTGAGCTGAACAGAGATGATGATCACAGTAATGGACAAATTTTAAACGATCATCGATAGAACGTTCTAAGGTATAAGTCTGTGTGTCTGATAGAATATCTGATTTATTAAGGCCAATGACCAGTCCTCGTCCTGCTTCCACAACATAACGCATGAGCTGACAATCTTGATCAGTGATGCCTTCTGTTGCATCAATGAGCATTAAGACAACATGAACGGATTCAATTGAACGTAAAGCGTGAATCACGGTGTAACCTTCAAGTTGTCTCTTGGGTACATTGGCTTTCCTTCGGATGCCTGCTGTGTCAATAAGGGTGTAGGATTGTTGTTTATACAATAATGGTACTCGAATACTATCACGTGTGGTGCCTGCAATATCCGAAACCAACATACGCTCTTCTTTCAGTAAGGCATTGGTTAAAGTGGATTTGCCAACATTGGGCCGACCAATGATTGCAAGCTGAATGGTATCTGTTTTCAATTCTGTTTCACTCAATGAGTTTTGAGTGGGGTAAAATGTGTTGATATAGGATTTAAGGGTATCGAGGTTTTCATGATGTAAGGTTGAAATAGCACAAAGATCTTGAAACCCTAGACAAGCAAAGTCTGAGCAGGCTACATCGGCGGCGATGCCTTCAGCTTTATTGATACACAGTAATTTGGGTTGTGGGTATTGCCTTAATTTTTGAGCAAAGATTGTTTCTTCGGCAAGAGAGCCGGTTTGTGCATCTAAGACCCAAAGAATGAGATCTGCTTCTTTGAGAGCGATTTCAACTTGTGCATTGAGCAAAGCTTGCAAGGGGTCCTGCGTGGATTGTGTAAATCCACCAGTATCAATGACTGTCCAAGCTTTATCTTGAATCAGGGCGCTGCCATAGTGACGGTCACGTGTCACTCCAGGCATGGCGTCAATGACAGCGCTACGATTGCCTGTTAATCGATTAAATAAAGTCGATTTGCCAACATTGGGTCTGCCAAAAATAACGACAATAGGCGTGGACATCAGTGTGCGACACTCTGTTGATATGCCTCACGTGCTAAACGCATGCTGAGTGCATGGATATTGTCTTTAAAAATACTCCATTCTGGTGTTGATGGTGCTGCTTTTAGTGCATTTAGATAAGCTGCATGAGCTGCTTTTAGATCATGTTGTTGTGTGCTGATTTGTCCTTTAATCATCCATGCAATCGGTGAGGAGGTTCTTTGTTCAAGGTCATTTATCCAGCGCTGAGCAACTGAAATGTTCTGTTGATTCAGTGCAATACGCGCTAAACGAATGCGTGCAATGTCACGTAAGGCGGGTTGACGTGTTGTGTGTATCAATTGTTCCAAAGTTTGAATCGCTTTGTCAGATTCATTGTGCTGCAGTTGATCATGCACTTTTAATAATTGAGCCAATTGAGCATAGGGTGTTTTAGGATAGTGTTGAGTTAATGTGTGAATCAGTGGTTGTGTCTGTGTAGAAGAAGCTTGAGCGTTTAATTGTGTCACTAAAGCATGAAAGACAACAGAAGCTTTTTTAGATTGTTGGATATGGTAATATTCCCACAGCTCCCAAGCGCCATAAGATCCAAAAATCAATACGAATATTGCAATAATAGTTTTTAAATGTTGCTGAATCCATTGATAAAGGGCGTCTGATTGTTGTTCATCTGTTTCATACATACTACGTTCCAAAAATTAAGGTGTCGAGTTGTTGATTAAGGGTGTCCAGTGTCCCGTCAATGGGGGTGATATCTGTTTTTAAGCATTTGAAGCGATAATGTGTTTCTGTTTCTAAAATCAAGGCCCAAGTATATTGTTGCTGTTGCGCACGTTTGAGTTGTTTTTTGAGAGCACCTTCTTTAAGGTCTACGCCAATACGAAATTGAGGGTAACGAGACCGAATAGTACGTGCAACGGACTGAACATAAGGTTGTGCTTTTGATTCTGATAACACAATGAGTGAAGGTTCCGTTGCAATGGGTTCGGATTCTAACAATTCAAGTACACGTTCTAACCCTAAAGCACATCCAATAGCAGGTGTTGGTGAGCCTCCAAGTTGGGCGACCAGTGTATCATAACGTCCACCGGCACATAATGTGCCTTGGGCCCCTAAGCATTCAGTAGTCCACTCAAATACAGTATCATTATAATAATCTAGACCTCGAACTAAATGTTCGTTCTCAACATATGGGATACCCAGTGTATGTAGTTGGTCCTTAAACAGGGTATGTCGATCAATTGATTCATCCGATAGATAGGCGCTCATTTTCGGAGCACCATCAAGAATATCGCGTAAAATTTTAGACTTTGTGTCCAATAAACGTAGAGGGTTCCGAGCCAGTCGATCAGATTCATCTTCTGAAAAATGTGCTTGATGAGGGGTGAGATAGTCAACCAATGCGCTACGGTATCGATGCCGATCGGCTTGATGTCCTAAAGTGTTAATTTCAAGCGTGATTTGAGTTAATCCCAATTGCTTCCATAGATCATGCATGAAGGCAATCAGTTCGACATCAGCCATAACAGAGGTGTAACCTAATAATTCAATACCGAATTGATGAAATTGACGCAGACGTCCTTTTTGAGGTCGCTCTCTGCGAAACATTGGGCCTAAATACCAGAGTGATTGAGTTTGATTGTGAAATAAACCTTGTTGAATGCCAGCACGGACACAGCTTGCAGTGCCTTCTGGTCTTAAACTTAACAAAAGGTCGTTACGGTCTTCAAATGTATACATCTCTTTAGAGACTACATCAGTGACCTGTCCTAGTGAGCGCTGAAAGAGTGCAGTGGGTTCTAAAATAGGCGTTCGAATGGGTTCATAACCATAGTTGAAAGCCAAGTTTTTTAAAGTTGATTCAAGCCAGAGCCAGCGATGTGACTCAGGAGGCATGATGTCATGCATGCCCCGTATGGATTGTATGGGTTGAGTCATCAGGCAGGTCCTTGTATCGCTTTAGATGAATCATGTTTTAATGTTTTAGATGGAGAGGCCATGGGTGTGGTCTCTGTTGAAGTATTTGAATTGAAAGTAAGGATTTGATGTTCAGGAGCCGGTGTTGGGGTATGTGTTAATGCTACAAAGCTGATGATCAATATAATCAGGCTTAACACCATCAATAAAAGTGTTCTGGGTTTTAATGTAAAAGGCTCTTTAAATGATTGAATCGTGTGTTGGTGATCGGGTGGTGTGATCGAAGTGTTAAAGCCACGTTCATTTAATTCAGCAAAAATGGCTTCTGAATCTAATTGAAAATACTTGCATAGATTTCGAATATAGCCTCTAAAATAAACATTGACGTAGTGATCTTCATATTGATCTTGTTCAATCATGCCTAAGCGTTCGGGCGTTATTTTTAAAATACTCGAGAGTTGCTTGAGTGTCAGTGTCGCCTTTTCTCGTGCGCTTTGGATTTGTTTGCCGACAGGCTGTGTGATATTAGATTGCTCTGTTGTTGATGTTGTGCTCATGGTTAAGATGCCTCAAAAATTTTAAAAATTAAGTTAACATATTAAATGATTTTGATCAATTACAGGGCTTAAAATAACAGCGCGTATGAATTTAATTGGTGCATAAAAAAAGCGCTCAAAAGCGCTTTAATCATTTTCATTGATTTTAATATGATTAATCAGTATTTGATCATGTTTGTATGAACTCATTAATGATTAGGTTAATGATTCAACCTTAAGGAAATATTAAGAGATGCATTTGATGCTTGAATGGGCTATCTTTCAATCATCGATCAAGACC